>Ga0131853_10015313_pt1 | contig 14029 bp, 7 predicted proteins | sample TergutLab28metaG_FD_92764 | JGI IMG/M metagenome (GOLD analysis project Ga0131853, IMG submission 92764) | Labiotermes labralis P1 segment gut microbial communities from Petit-Saut dam, French Guiana - Lab288 P1 (version 2) (version 2) | ecosystem: Host-associated > Arthropoda: Insects >... | reverse complement strand
TGTGTGTGTGTGTGTGTGTGTGTGTGTGTGTATGTGTGTGTATACATATATATATATATATGTATATATATTTGCAGATTTACTTCAGTATCCATTTCTGGTGTAAATCCACAAGCTGGGACCGATGTTGTATATGAGAGAAGTTTGCTTGTACATGATACAATTACATACTTCTCTATCTATCTTCTATTTAAAATGTAATTACACTTTTTAAAATGTTAAGTTTGTACACACATCTAAAAAGTTGTGTTCATTTGCACATTTACAATAATGTATTTTATCATATATCTATGTGGATGATGTTGCTTTCACCTCCTTCGAACACGTTAAGGTTATACCTCATGTACGGTATTCTGAAAACACAGCTAAATAATATGATGCGCAATGTATCAACAACTGCGACAACAATTGAAACAACAATGACAACAACAAACACCCGTAAATATCTCCAGACTAACACAACAAACACACATTTTTACAACAAAAGGGAGGACAAATTTTATGTAACATTACGTACATCATATTTTGTTGCCGCTCCACATTACGAGCGACAGTAGGCCTCGGCAAAAATTCTTGCCACGCAAAAATGGAAGCTTAGAACCGTGCATGATACATAATAACAATCTCATTTTCTCACACACGCATACATTCATACTTTTTTTTTTGTTACATCTTGTCAGTGTGCTTGATGGTTTGTCCACATGGGCACCAAATTCACTTCACACTACGCGACACATTCTGCCCCTTTCATTAACATCGTATACAGCTTCATACAATACGTTACTTACATAATGGACAATATTCTAGGAGCATACTTTACAACAGATTCTGAGATATCACTGTGCATTCAGTGATCTGACCAGACATTTAATCTCATTAAGTATGCAATTGTACTACGACAATTTTGTTTTTGGCCGGCTGGCCAGTTGAAATACTGACCACAATACTACCACGAATTAAGTTGCTCAACTCAATTCAGTGTCCTTGGGAGATGCATCAACAGAAATATCATTATTCAAAAAACAGTTTCTTTATAACAGATATCTTATGCAGAGAACTTCTTAACTGTTTATAAATTATGGTTATACATACACTTACTGTTCATCTAACTGGTTTACATATATATAAAATGCTTACAATGACTGCACTAAATCTGACATAAACACTGCAGTACACACTCAAGGGTTAGACATGGGTTTTTGGCTTTACAGAGGAAACTGTTGAGACGCAACAACATTCTATGCTACAGTTAGTTCTAACCTAGGGTATTAGGCAGCCATTGTATTTACAGGCATTAGGCAGCCATGTTGTCATGGTGACATTACTGTTGCACGTATAGGCAGCCATCTCACTTCAGCAGCTGTGCGCTTGTTGCCATGGCAATTAATAGTTAGGCAGTAGTCATGGGAACATGCCACCACTACTGTGAGAGCTAGTGACTGGTGAAGTTAGGACCAAATGACTGCACTAGCACTTGACTCCTTTAGGCTGTGGGTTTATCTGCCTGATACCGTCCTGGGTTGTAGTCAGGATTTACAAATGAAAAGCCCTTGAATTCTTCTTGGTTTATAGCACGAACGACATCTGCATTAACGGGCGTTAGCACTGGTTCTTCTTTTGTAAATTCAGCATCAAAGTTCATTGCATCCTTTTTACTTTTCTGTAATGACCAAAAGAAATTAGAAAAGCATTACTTGCTTTAATATTTCCAAACCATGCAGATGAGAGAATTATACTACACACTGACCATGCACTGCCACACACTACAGGTTCACAATATGTTATTACACATCTCTGTCCCAAGTCACAATATGGCCACTAGCCCAGACATACTGCAAGATTTAATTGCCTATCACAAGATTAAAGAGAAAGTTAACAATCTTACACAGTACTTGCTGCACAAGACATTTTTAAATGGACCAGCAAAAAACAAATTTTTTTAGCACAAAACTCAGTGTAATGAAAATAAAAAACAATAGGTACATTTATGAGTTCCAGTTTTGTATTTTGACCACAATGAGTTATTTCACAATATTTCAATTATAAAGCTCATAACTGTATACTCTCAGGGTAACATGGATATATAGCTGCTCTGGTGCTGCAGAAAAGTTCACAGTGTGCAAGCCATAATGGACCACCAAAGTAAAACAATTCCAAAGTCATCCGTTGTTGACACAGATGCACTTTCCTCATGTACTGTCACTTGTGTCCTCTGCCCAAGGACTCTCACTACACAGCCTTCAGTGCTCATAAAGTCACAACACATCATCATCTGCTGCAACAAAACTTTCAACACTACACCTTACAGTGAAACACTGTAAGCATGTCCACAATCTACATCATGAAGTGGATAATGGTTATAAAGCGTTTTAAACAAACTGATTAAAAAATTTTCGTTGTAAAAAAAACCCCAAAAACATAAACTTATAAAGCAGGAGAACATTTTATATGAGAACATTACATTTGGGAAAACTGACAGTTATTCCTTTTGGAGCTTTGGTGGGACATAACAAGTCTGACTTCTTACATGGGAAAACTCTGTACCTGGAGAAAACTCTATAATGCGTGGTATTACGTTTCTGATATGGAAAATTAAAGTTACAATAAAAAAAAAATGTGTTTTGCCTCTTAAAAACACACTGCTATATAAAAAACTGTTCATGAAAGTGACAGGCATTTCAGATATGCTTATAATATGTAGGACTTAAAAACATTCCAATGCTTCTATGGAGTTCACATCCCTCCACATGCTCACCCATTAATTCATATACCTAATTACCATAAACAATTTAGAAACTATTTGAATGAAATTCAGATACTTTCCATAGAGGGGGATGGGGAGATGGAGCTAAATAAAAGAATTAAGAATATGTACATAGTTAAATAAATAAAAATGTAGTAAAGGTGAAAAAGAATTCACCTCCTGTTGGGAAATGCTGTTCAGGTACAAATATGGGACCTTTTATCTGGAGTCCCAGCATCCAGAACTCTCTGTTATGGAATTATGTTCCAGAATAAACAAATTTAAAATATCTACACATACTTCTAGAGCCAGCACTGCATCTGCATTATGTTTTGATGACATTTCTCCGGATGATGCTGTGTAACTCACATTAACTAAATCAAAATTACCTTCCATCTGAAGGCAAAACAGTTATTATCGTGCTTTTTTGTAACCTTTAGATGTGTTTTATCATGTATATTCTAGGCATGGTGCTCCAGTTACTATAAAACACCCTGTCCAAAGAGCTCCAAGATCCACGTGTTCTGGACAAAAGATGTGAAAACTGTACAAACTTATACCCCCCCCCGCAATAATATATAAATCAGATGAAAATTAATAAATCAGCGTACCTCAAACCAGTAGAATATTCCAACTCTCCACGCATATTTATTTATTTGGTACCAAACATTACACACATACACACACACACACACACACACACACAAAACATGAGGTGTGATGCTCCAAACGCCAAATATTAAGTAACTGTTGCTCTGATGCAGCCCCCCTTTAAATGCTGGTCCTCTGCAGATCACTATGGGCATTTAATTCCGGCACCAAATGGTTAAGTCCTGTGTAAACATTTCATCCAACTTCCACCATAGGTTTCATCCATTAATTCCATCTCTTCCAGGATTACATGCAATGTGACATATTTACGAATACTTAATGAAATTCTAGGGCTTCGCTTATACTGCACTGCAGACTTCTGTTGTCTTCATCCTCATACAGCTGAAGAAAGCCAGCTCTTCTACTGTGTAAGGACCAAGACAGCACATTTGTATGAAACGCTGGCAACCACACACCAGGTGGGAGCGAAAAAAAGAACTTCATTTTCAACCCCGATTCATACGAGTGACTTGTGTTTCTTTCTTCTAATTTCCAATGCAAAATCCCTGCATAAGGTCAATGATACAAAAATGGAATGACCCTTCCCACACAGTTCTATATTAAGAAACAAATATGGCAGACAGCCGACCCTATATAAAACTGTAAACACGCTTTTCATTTTAAATAAACTGAAATGAGAAACTAGATTCTCAAACAAGCCAAAAAATTTCAATCACCATGAGTAGAATATAACCAATGAACAATACTGACACAAATTTCGTAATTCAGAATACTCCGAATTCTTATACCAAATTAAAAGACACTTTCTCACCACACTATCTACTTCCACACAGGTGCTAGCCACGTGGCTATCAAATGACCAAATACACTCATATCCACGTGCTTTGCCATGGCCTTTTGTTTCTGTGTTCTTAGATCAAATGAAGCATTCATTTCACATACCAGAGTGCTACCATTTGGCTCTGCTATGCTTTCATATGCACAATGCTCAAATGCTCTCCTGTTTCTTCAGTCTCAACTTCTTCCTCACAAAGAACAGGCTCTCTCACCCTCTATTGTAACAATCAACCAAACGGATTGCCATCACTTTTGAATTATCATCAATTGTTGTTTATGACTATTGTTGACGTGGGTGTTACTAAATCACTCACATGAAGCACATTATATAAGGCAGATGCTCAACTTCTTTTTGGGCCATAATATTCCTGTGCCAATCCATGGACTCTGTAATCAGCTGTTTCTCTATTCTCAGAGCAACCAAGCAGAGTGCTGCCATCAGCTTATGCTTTTTAGTGCATCCACAAAACTGTGAAAGGCTTTGTCACATATGCTCATCTGTCTGTCTGCCTGTCCGTCTGTCCACATACAACAACTCAGCTTCTTCTGGACGGATTTTCATGAAATTTGATATTTGAGTCTTTTTCAGAAGTCTGTTGGGGGAAAATCCAAGTTACATCAAAATCTGACTAGAATAATGAGTACTTTGCATGAAGCTCATTGTACATTTTTTATCATGCCGCCCAAATCTCCTTAGAATGAGAAATGTTTCCGACAAAAGTTGCAGAAAAAATCACAACCCATTTTTTTGTCAATAACCCTTTTTTTAACTGTATCATTTATGAGATAATGTGGAAAAATCACGCAAGCCACAGGTGACAATATGGTGCATGCACATTGCATGCTGGATACCTAAGGCCATGGACACACAGCAGTAATAAGTAATAATTATTGCTTTTCCCACTGCAACAATGGTTGTACATATGTGTCTCAATGTTACATTACACACACACTGCCTGTCTTGTTTAGTATCATATGCTCAAGGCTCAAGAGCGTCTTCAGGCACAGCTCACATATCACAGAGAACACGAGGGCTGTCCAGAATGTATCCGGCCATTTTGAATATCTCGAGAACCGGGTGCGTGGCCTTCACGTAACTTGGCAGCCAGTCAGAGGAGACCTTACTGTGCATCTGTGAACAGTCACCCTACCGTAGGGCTAATCAGTTGGCAGTGAGACACCGTTGAATGAGTTTGTGTACTGTGTGACCATCGCACTCACAAATCTCCTCCCTTTCAACGGTGATTTTAGCTTTGGGAAAAGCCGTAAGTCACACGGAGCCAAATCTTGGCTGTAGGGGGGGCTGACAGACCTGGATGATGTGATGCTTTGCCAAGAAAGCCTGCACAAGAGCTGTCGAATGGGCAGGTGCATTGTCATGATGAAGCTGATCTGCTCGCTCTGTCATTGTGAATGTGAAAGTCACACAGAACACAAGCTCAATCAACGGCATCTCACTACTGACCAACTAGCCCCACAAGAGAGTGACTGTTCATGGATGCACAGTAAGGTCTCCTCGGACTGGCTGCCAGGTTACATCAAGGCCATGCGACCAGTTCTCAAGATATTCAAAATCGCCAGATACTTTCCAGACAGCCCTCGTACACACTGTTTCTATCATAACTGTTTTTTTGGCCTTTTCCATCACAGTGCTGCCATCTAGTTGCTTGCTTTGGCCTCAGTGCATACCTCACAGAGAACATGAAACCCAGTACCAAAGGTCTGCTATAGCAAACAGGGTGTAAAAGTATGTACACAAGTATGCACACCTCACAAAGTACACACAACTCAGTAAAAATGGTTACAATGGAAACCAGAGTGTGAATGTCAATTGTTCTATTGGTCACACACACACACAATCAAGATCACGTTCCATTATTTTATGAAAGCATTCTTGCTAAATACTGTTAGTTCCCCATTTAAATGATAATTTTAATGGCAAATCCTTATGACTAAAAATAAATATAAAATGCACACTACTTACAATCTTTGGTTTGAATGGCGGCTTTACACGTCTCGCCTCAAGAGCTTCCCAATCCATATCGCGAAAGAATGGGTGATTTCTGATAGCCTCCTCTGTGCCATGAGCTGCCACACAGCCCAAACGTTTGGCAGGATTCTTTGTCATGAACTGCCAGTAACAACAAATATTTAAGCTATTTACACTCCAGCTGTGACCCTCAAGACTGCTGCAAGTTTGTCAATAAACTGTCCACAAATGATTAGGCTTGTGCTAATGTACAGTTTCAGCAGCAAGTTTTGTAGCAACATTCAGAGCATACTGTTGGCATGCAGTGTCAGTGTGAATTTTCCAGTACTGGTTCAGGGAATCAACAACGGTATTATTAACATACAAGTAACATAAACCAAAGTGAAGTACATTAAACTGCCACAAAGACATATTACAGGAGGAGCAGAGATACAGCTCCACTCATTCTTAACCTCAGCAATTAAATTAACCCTTTAACGCCGAATGACTTATATATATGTCACAAACTGTGTGTCGAAGTTTGGGGCAATTTTGTTCACTCCTATTCAGTTGAATACTGTGGCTTGCAATGCTTCAGGACCCTTGAAGGTCAGGTTTTCATTCAGGAGCCAGAATGTATCCCCTCCACCTCCTAAACCCCTCCACAAACACTAATATATATGTTCACACTTCTCATAACTGCAAATTTTTCCCAGCTGACAAATACGGTTCTGCCACTGCTTGCTATGGTTATCGCTTGTTCTGGAGTTAACTGTGGGTTGAAATATAAACACTGGCCTATGAAGCAAAAACTCTTTCTTGACCAGAAAGGTTGTCAAGTGGCATACTGTACCCATATAATTCAGAAAAAAGTAATGCTCAAAAATTGGAGATACCCACAAATATCGATATTTACAGCTACAGAATGGCCAACAGATGTGCCTCTTGTAGTGCTTGGGTAATCTGTGGGGTAGTAACATGCAACACAGCTGTCAATCTACTAAAAACTTCTTGGCACCCCGAATAGCTGGAATTCATACAGCTATCACATCGTAGCTTTAGATCTGTTTTGCTCTCACTGTAGAAGACACTCATATCTAAAACCCAGTCATATAGAGGAGTGTAAATAAGGCAGACCATTGTAGGTGTCTATTGCAATGGCGGGGTAAAAAATAAAACTTGACAAGGACGCCATTAGAGAAATTTTGGTTGCTGACACTGACTCTGAATCAAGTTCTGAAACTAATGATTTTGAAGACTATTTGGAGGAGGAAGAAGAAGTGGATCAACAACAACAACAACAACAGCAAGCCTCAGCAGAAATCGAAACAGGCTGCAACAAGTGGTGGATTACCAACCTGGGGACCACCTCAAGGAAGGAACACAAACATTCATCCTTTTGTCAGTCCAGCAAAAGGTGTGAAGAAAAGTGAGGTTTCACACACCAACAAAGACAGCTCACCACTGTCTGTGTTGACGTTGTTTTTCACAGAAATTTTTTATCTGCTGGTTGAACAGACCAACATGTACTACCAGCAAACACTTAGACAGACAAGCTGGACCTAGCCACCGACTGCCTGACATTACGTTGCTGGACATGATGACTTTCGTTGCCTTGGCTCTGCAGATGGGACACGAATTGAAAGACACTACATGACTACTGGTCAAGAGACAGCTACACAATCTGTTTTACGGAGATACCATGACACGAGACAGATTTTTACACACACTGCATTTTCTGTATTTTGCAGACAATTCACGGACTTGACGAAGGTGAAGAATATGATCCACTATGGAAACTAGGGACTGTCTTTGACAAGCTGAACGAGACTTATGCTAAATTCTATAACCCCTCGGAGCATTTGGCAGTGGACAACGTAATTGCAAAATTCAAGGGCAGAGTTACTTTCAGGCAGTACATTCCAAAGAAAAGAAAACTTTTGGCATCAAAATTTACAAACCCTGTGATGAATCAGGGTATACATATGACATGAGAGTGTACTTGGGTAGAGACACACACTCCGCCACTTACGACATGACTGCAACACACACGACTGTTAGACACTTGACTAGCAGAGTTAAAGGCTTAGGATACAAAATATGTATGGACAATTTCTTTTCATCCCCAAGACTTTTTCATGACTTGAACAGACATAAAATAAATTCATGTGGGACAGTGCGGCCCAACAGAAGAGACATGCTCCATGACTTTGGACCAAAACAACTGAAATTGAAAAGGGATGACGTAAGGGTGAGGACTAGGGGAGGTTTGACCGCATTAGTTTGGAAGGACAGACGAGAAGTTTACATGCTGACTAATCATGGACCCACCACCAGCAGAAGGAAATTTTTGTGACAACAGCAACCACCCCATGAAACCTCACATCGTGGAACACTACAACTGGCACATGGGTTACGTGAACAATTCTGATTGTATGGCTTACAGCTACTCGATGAGCCGACGTACTTTCAAGTGAATCATGAAATTATTTTTCTACTTTCTGGATCTGACAGTACTCAACAGTTGGATTCTGTTATCTTCATGTGGGGCTAAATGTACCCACTGAGATTTCAGGCTCCTTCTGTTGAGGAATTTGATTGAGGAAGCTGGAAACAGCCAAGACTGCCCCACCCCCAGATTGGTTGGAAGACCATGTTTGGGCGTAAAACATGTTTTGCGACTCGAGAGTCGCCATAACAAGCACTGGCCAGTGAAATTGTCAACCAAACTCCGCTGCCATCTGTGTTCTTCTTGCGGCCAAAAAAAGGGCACAATGTATAAATGCGCCAGATGTGATGTGGGCCTGTGCGTGGTGCCTTGTTTCGAGGACTATCACACATAAGTAAATCTCTAAATCACCCTCTTTGTGAATATTGTATGTCGTGATAAAACAGTGATCCAAGGTGCCACAGACCTTCTGCAGCAACCAGAATTATGTGAGTAATGAACTATTTACACCACATTTTATATAATGCATGCGATTCACAGGCCTAAATTTATTACAACAATAGATGAACATTTTTTTCCAGATGAACCAATCCGTAAGCAGAATGCAAAATTTTATTTCATTAAATTTGAAGGAAAAGTCTATGAGATATGCTTTTTTCCCCTAAGAATTAGCATTAAAATTTAAAAGTCCCAGTAAAAAATTCCAGCAGGCAGCGTTGCTCGGAGGGATTTAATTCCAGCGTCAAAGGGTTAATACAGTGTACAGAACTCTTAATTCATCAGTTCTGCTGTTAACGACACTCACCCCTTTCAGTATGGATACAGCCTCTTTAGTTAGCCACACTGGGTACAACACATCGTCATGTAGGATCGACTCAAAGAGATCATCTTCGTTGTCGGCCTCAAAAGGGGGTTGCCCAGCCATCATTTCATACATGAGAACTCCTAATGCCCACCAGTCCACGCTTGGCCCATAGTCCAACTCCTGAAGTATCTACGCAGCATCGGACAAAATTCACTATTTATACCTGCTCAATATCAACAATAAATCTAAAAAAGATAAAGAAAACTCACTTAATATCAGAACCATATTAATAAACAAAATATATAGCAATTTCCAAACATATCGCCACCAACAAATGCACTGTTCTATATATTGCGTATTTTCATGTTAATTTGCGCCTACATGTTTCGGCATAATCGCCGCATTAGGAGAACTTACGGCTAAACATGTAGGAGCGAATTAACAATAAAATAGACAATAACATATAACAGTCCATTTGTTGGTGCTGATAAAGTTGGTAATTCAATTTGCAATGCATGGAATGAATAATATGAAAGTGATAAAGCAATCACTTTTAATGTACAAGTGATAATTACCTCAGGGGCAATGTAATCAGGAGTGCCACAGAACGTTGTGGTAGTGGCCCCATCAATTATTCCTTCCTTGCACATCCCAAAGTCAGCCAATTTGCAGTGGCCTTCGTTGTCCAGTAAAATATTGTCCAACTTCAGATCTCTGTAAATCAAAAGTGTGTACCACATGCAAGTTACTATGATAAAACCAGTGGTACATTGTAAAACTACCTGGTAACTATAATCCACTATGTCACTGTGTATGTATCAAGGCAGAAAAAAAAATTACCCACATGCATGAACACATACACACACACACACACACACACAAAGGCATGTTTAATAAGTAGGGCTCCCTAGCCCATGGGTGCACAAAGTTTCCAAAAATGTAGGAACCACCTCAAAATTCTAGATGCCAGATGGGTGACACAAAGCAAGTTCTGTACTGACTATCCACAAATTAGGCACCTCTGCACAAAATATGGATGCCAGGGTGACCTGACACTTGAGATTTGTGCCCTGTCCTGCAACTTTTGTTTTACTCAAGCATTTAAATTTTTGGCATGAGGTAGCATCAGAAGCTGGGGTAACACGCAACAGATAGCACAAGAGTGTCAGATGATATGCAGCGGATGGGTTGATGTGCAGTGGCAACAATGGGAACTTGATCTTGCAAAGAAGTATGCAGTATGATCCACTTTCATTGGCAAAACACATTTCTCCTTTGAAATTCATCACCAGTACATTGATGGAGCATTGAGAGTGCAGTGTGCCAGAAAATAGCGCAGAACTGCCCTGCTTGGCCCAATATATCAATACCAGATGTTAGTAGAGCAACTATCTGGGAAAACCAACATGTCACTAGTGATTACATTTAACACGGTACAGACTTCTCATTTAATATTTATGACCTATGGAACCTTACTTACCAATCATCATGTGTATAAAAACTACTATTCTGGCAGATAATTGCGCTGAATTTAGAAACTACTGCCATATATTTCTCTTTTAAAAAGTGTACTGCCAAATCTCAAATGTTACAATCACAAAATATCATACAACAGCATTGTCTTAAAACTGTGCTTACTGCAAATGGAATGTACAGTTCTTACATGACCTTCAATATTGAGCACAAACATGCCTACCTATAAACAACCCCATGTTTGTGCAGGAACTGCAATGCTAATGTCACTTCAGCAGCATAAAACCGCGCTCGTGGCTCATCAAACTTGCGTGCTCGCTGGATTTGGAACATGAGATCCCCACCATTCACATATTCCATGACAAAAAATAATCGGTCCTGTAAACAAAGTGTCAAAGATACTGTATCACATTCAGTTCTAGTAAATTCACTGGTACTCTACATCTTGCTGTTCACAAGACCTCCATGAAACTGCTGCAGAAGATGCAACTATGAAGACTAAGAAAAGTGTTTTCAAGAAACAGTGCCTCTGAGGATTCAGGTCTTCTGGGATGTGGCAGCATTCTTGTATCCTTCTTAGGATCATGCTGTCTTCATGTTCCAGGGTAAGCAGTATTAACCCCTGGATTACTGACTGGGTACAAAACGTACCCAGGCTTCGTCTTTTCTTCAAAAGCTTCCAGTGGCTTACAGTAACAGGCTTAACAATTTTTATATTTGTTCTTTGAAGTACCCTTGACACAAAATTATCATTATGCAACAAATACGTTATTTTTTAGCAAGCCATATTTTTTTTAAATCAGACAGGACCATTCTGCACCCGTGTTCCATTTTTTCAAGGGCGAAGTATGGAAAAAGAGACTGGAAATATTACCAGTGCTCACAGCTGGAGTGCCAAGAAAACTCTTAACAAGAAAATTCAAATAACATGCAACAGTTGCAAGGGACAATCACAATAAAGAGACAATTTTCATTCACAATTCTGTTTTAAACTATTTTTCTTGTTCTCAAAAAATTTTAGGTATTTCATTCCATACAGATGCAAGTAAAATTAAAAATCTGAATAAGAGCAATTGTTTTGTCTGTGAGTTTAAGAAACAAATTTTGGAAATAAAGTAAAACGAAATTTAAAAACTAAAAAAACACATGGTGAGAAAATAATTTAAAAATTGTTTACAAAATGTACACAGTTCAGTAAAAGTTGGAAGTTTTATTGCTCAGTAATGCAAGGGTTAGGCTGCTTATCCTTGAATATGATGGAAGCATGATCCTTCAGAACAATGGGAACCACTCACCAAATGACACAGCATCACATCCCAGAAGACCTGAATCCTCAGTGTACTAACAGCTGGATATTTCTCATTAATTATACAATTACATATATTTATAAACTGCACATTAAGTAAAAGTCATATAGTACAGCATGCCTGTCAAGTTTCTGCGATGACAACAGCCGTCTATACTACGTAAATGTCACTATTTGAGTTCTGCAACTAAAATCATAAGTAACATTTTGCCAATGAGATTTTCTGGCATAATATGACTTGTAACATAACAGGAACTACTGGACAGTACAAGAGCACACAGACACAAAACAAAATTACTAGATTCCAGTAACAGCGATTGTCTGGAAACATGCAACATTTAACAAACTGCAACATACCTTAGTCTGGAAGCATGAATGAAGTGCGGTAAGGAACGGATGTTTAGCAGCAAGAGCAAGGATCCGTTTTTCTGTCATTGTGCAATCAACATCATCATCTTGGATGATGACATCCTTCTTCAGCACCTTCACAGCATACACTTCATCAGTGGAGCCAGCTCCACCTGGTGACTTCCTCTCAGCTAACATCACCTTTCCAAAGCTACCCTTACCCAGAACTTTGATGAAATGGAAGTCTTCCAGACCAATTCTCCGTTCACGCCCGCTTCCACCCCTCTCTAGAATCTGTTCTGTCCCACCCAGACGACCTACAACACAACCATTTCCATAAAAATAAAGAGAAAAAATACGTACAATTATCCTATATTCTACATATACTACTTCCTATGTTATCAAAATAAAGGACAGTGTACAAAGTATATAGTTGTGGGATTGGAGGCTCTTACAGCTATGTTGCTGAGGGTTCAAGTCTACAGGGATGCAACACTGTGTTGTGGGTGGAGTCGTTTTTAATGATTCAAAAGATTGTAATTGTCCTCATTTAAAAAGTCAAGCAGTCCAAAACTAGTCCAAGACTGCCTGACCCAAGATGAAGGGAACTAACTTCACGCAGCACAGACCTTCATGAAAAGCTACCAGTTCCTCACCTAGTCAACAAATGTCCTGTATTTTATGGAACTTGAAAGTTGATCATATTCATAACAGACCACCAAGTGTACCTATGCTAAGCCACATAAATCAAATCAGTGCCATCCTACTGTATTTCTTTGCCATCCATTTTAATATTATCCTCCCATCTATGAATAGGTCTGCAAAGTTGTCTCTTATCCTTCAAGTTTCCCCACCAAAATTCTGTATACACTTCTCTTCTCCCCCACATGTGCCACCTGCCCTGCACATCTCATTTGCCAATATCTGATCACCCAATTAACATCTGGTGCTAAGTGCAAGTCATGACACTGCTCATTATGCGGTTTTCTTCATCCTGGTGTCAGTTCCTCCCTCTCAGGCCCCAACACCCTCCTTAGCATATACATCACATCCCAGACAACATGAATACTGGAACTTCTCCATACACCTCACTACTGGCATTTTGCTTTGCTGACAATATATTCAGTTGTAATATTTAACAAAACAATGTGTTAGCAATTGTAAAAAAGTCAAATAAAAGCACAAGCAGTTAAAAACAAAAAAATGCCTACTTAGTCTCATTAATTAACCCCCAGCACTTCAAATTTCTACAGACAGACCATGCAGACATCATCACTGTCCACTACAGACCACTTCCATAAACACCCACATAAGTCACGCAACCAAGTTTTCAATCATGACGTTTAACCCTAAGCCACCAAACGACATATATACGAGGTCTGTTAGAAAAGTATCCGACCGTATTTTTTTATGCGAACACCTGATGGATTATAATCTAGCGCGCTTGCATGAGCCGACCTTGAACCTTAGTGCGCATGCGTGAATTT
>Ga0131853_10015310_pt1 | contig 14031 bp, 14 predicted proteins | sample TergutLab28metaG_FD_92764 | JGI IMG/M metagenome (GOLD analysis project Ga0131853, IMG submission 92764) | Labiotermes labralis P1 segment gut microbial communities from Petit-Saut dam, French Guiana - Lab288 P1 (version 2) (version 2) | ecosystem: Host-associated > Arthropoda: Insects >... | reverse complement strand
TTGTATTTTGCCGTGTACCGGTTGGTTATATCTTGAGGCTTCTTTGAGAAATTCGCTCAAGTGTGATTTGGACTTCGTATAACGTACAGTACAATTTACATTGGATCAGGACGGACTAAAATTCAATTCTTCCATCAAAATTAACTGTAAACCCCTTATCAGATTTTTCCCAAGTCCGTTGAATCATTTTAGATGTTAAGCTTCGATATAGGACCTCCGTATTCTGCTTTAGTGTGTACGTGTTTTGCGAAGTATACATTAAGATATTATTGAAGAGGGAATCCTTGTGTTACCGTAGCTAAACTCATTATGTCGTTCCTGTTCGTAGTCTCTAAGAATTGTAGGAAGGGAGAAATGCCTGCGCCATATGCAGGTCCTTAAAGTGCACATTTTTGTGCTAGTGTATAAAGAAAACTTTTATGTTTATTTTGTCAAGCTACCACACATTTTACTCGTATTTCATAGCCATACTGGCGAGTGACTTAATGAAGCGTGAAAAGATGCAGAACGCGTGTCCACTGAAATCACAAATGTCGTTCATCTTCAGCAGCTGTAATTTTTCCATAAAGCATTTACGAATGTTTGGATAAATGCGTTTTACTATGCGGGGTTTGTTGTCCTCATGTCGTTGTAGTTAAGGACTTCGGTCTTCGGAGATGTAACGCTCTTAGTACTTTCATCTTCAAGAGAAACTTTTTGGACTGCTTCATCCTTGAAGATGAAGGCATCGCTTCACGTGGGGATCCGCTTACCCAACCATACTGCGTCACATCCCTGAAAACCTTAATTCATATTTTATTGTGATTCCGTTTTAGACACTCTTCTTGTTTTTGTAACTAAAGCTGTTCTCTTGATACCGTTATGCTTCTGTGAGAGTGTGTGTGTGTGTGACTTTTAAGTGTCGAACCAAAAGACGGGTTTTAATTAAACATTCCAGACCGTCTGAGTTTCATAGTTGTAATTTCCTGCCATCTGATACTAACGTCGTAGTCTTGCGAGCGCCATTTAATGTAAAGCCAAGCTTTTTCTGTGATTATAATCTTCACCAATATTCGACAGTAGGCCAGAGCATTTCGATCCTTTGCTTTCTCGTGGACCGCATTGTATGTGATACCGGTGCTGTCTAAGTGCCCGCTCTTGAATTTCTGAACCGGTTGGCACTTGAAGAGTCCAGTGTTCTGGGATGTTACGCCAGTTATTTTCAAATGGTTTTACGCGAAGAAATTTGGGATTTTTTTCAATAATTAAAATCTGGAAAATTTTATTGCCCCGTTAGAATTGTTGTAAATGTGCTGCAATGTAGAGGAGAACATTTATAGAATGTATACCAAGATACTAGTTCACTGTTCGAATATAAATACAGACTTGATGTGTATTGGACCGTGTATCGTGATAACTGAAGAGTAAGAACCAACTAGAAGCTGCTTTTTGTATTGTTGTACTTATGATAGGCTCAACATGTTTCGGACACTGCTATGCCCATCATCGTGAGCTCACGACCATAGTGCTGATTACCACATGGGCCGTCTGGTTCTTGGGTTACTCTTGGTTGGAAGTTAGGTGCAGGTAGGCTGGGTATGTGTCCGGGCTGCAGGCACCCAAGAACCGGACGGCCCATGTGGTAATCAGCACTATGGTCGTGAGCTCCTGATGATGGGCGTAGTAGTGCCCGAAACATGTTGAGCCTATCATAATATGATAAAACAAAAAGTAGCATTTATTTGGTTCTTACTCTTCAGTTATAAATACAGACTCTTCTCTGTCGTCTGATCGCGTTAAATTAGAAAAGTAGCAACTGCAAAATTGAACGTTTCCGCATGTTTGATGTTTCGCTGGTTGGTACGCTTGAAGACTTCAAACCCGCAAACCAACGACACATCCCGGAAGAAAGTAGTCTTTAATGTTTGCAATACCTAGTGGTATTTGTACATAGTTTGTATTGTTACAGTGGTACGCGAGAAAAACATTTCGAAATGCACTGCGTGTCGAATAGTAAGTAGTTACTGCCATTTCGGAGGATTGTAGCTCGTTCATATTCCGTCCAAGAAGATGGACTTGGGCTGTTGATCCCGAAGATGTAGGCGCTGTAGTCCTTCGAAACATCGTTAACTGTTTACCAACAGACGCAGGTAATATCCCTGAAGACTAGAATCCTCAGCAGTATCCTCAAAACTTGCAGTTACCCAGTTTTTATGTCCAGACACTACCGACGGATCTGTTGTTGGCTTCACTCTCGGTTACTTCCATTGTAAAATGTTCACTGGAAGTATGTGTAACGTCTCTTGCTTGAAATGCTACTGGCTATTGGAGCCGGCTTGTTCTGTAATGATAGGCCAAATAAGGAAATGAACCGAGACCATGATGATCCATTTTAAATACGAACGTATAATGTCTTCATTGAAAGTACAGTCACATTAACTAAAACGTAGACTTGCATTCGAGTCTTATTATGAACGACGTGACGTAACGTAACGCACATGACGCATGTAACCGATAAACCATGACTTCACACTTATGTTAATTATTAACTAAGTTCTCATTCTTGAATAGGGGCTCAGTTATGGTAAGATAATATTTATACGATTTCAGTATAATCGTTGACCCACGCCGAGGTCGAGTTTCAGACTTGCGAACATTCCATCCTGTTTACTAAGCCGTGAGGTATATGGAAGGTGCGCGGTACATAGTAGAAAGTTGCGTCTGCAATAATTTTAACCTCATATCTATATTGAACAATTAGTATTGACGAACGAGGCTCCTACGTCTGAGTCACGCCGCTAAACCCTTATTTCTAGTATGCAGGAAATGACACTAACTTAATTTAGGCCAATTAAAGTTCAAACTTTGTTTTATTAAATTGAATCGTCTTTAATGATCCTTCCGACGAGTAACGAGCCACCGGTCCAATTACCGACAGAACTAACACCCAACCGACAGAACTGACAGCCGACCTAGAGAACTGACCTGTGAGGGCTACTGGAATTGTGCTGTTCTTCAAGGGAAATTAATTGTAAAATTATGATATGTGTTGAACTGTTGGCTCGAAGATCTGATTCTGAGGACACTAAGAATACATGTCTACCTCACGAGTTGGTACAAATTCGCTGCTTGTCACTGTAATGCGGTAGGTGTCCGGTTCGAACACCTGCTGAGAACTGGCATTTCTGAGGTTTCCCGGGGATTTTCAGAGTCATTCTTTTCATATTTGGGATAACGGTTTCTGATTTCCCCCACGGTCCGCTTCATTACGTTAGCTGGTCTGGCCACTTGATAAAAGCGTCACAAAATAATCGAATGACCGTTCATTTACATCTTGTTACCAGTTTTAGTGTCCATAAATTGTTTATCGCCAACAAAAACAAAAATGACACAACTGTGTTATTACTATAGTTGCGCCTATTTTCTCGTTGGAAAGTGAGATTGACCTCCTCACAACTTTGTAAATGCTACCTCGTTCCAAACTCTGAAGTCTTTGGCTTTGTCAGCTTGCCTTTATTCGGCAGTTTTGTCCCGTCGTTATGCTGTCTCTCGGTGCCTCCTGATGCCAACCACGTGTTTCACTTGGTGTTTTACAGTCTGTCATAGCGAAGATGAGCCATAGCAATTAGTGAGAGAAGTGACGGACTGTAGGGTGGACGGCGGGGTTCTGTTTCATGTGGTGTGTATTATATAAAATGGAAAGGTAAAGCAATCCCTATCCAGGCCCTGAAGTTTCCAGGAAGTTGGGGCTTCCAGATTTCAAGACAGTCGGCACATGAAGGTGGTAAGGTTGTCAGCCCTACACACTAGCCACCTTTACCCCCCCCCCCTTCCAGGAAATATTTCTGGTACTCGTTTCTGTTAGAGGCTGAGTCGTCCTCAGGGCTGTAGTGCTGCCGGAAGGATTATGTCAATGAAATGCTCGAACCCGCGACCTTGCGGCTTGTAGTGCAGTTTCTCAATCACCTGCGCCACCGGGTGCGCCGATGTGTATTGTATGGCAATCGCAGCGCAGAGTCTGTCCCGTCTTAATTGTATCCTCAGCTTTTACAACAGTGTATGCTCTGACGACCGACTTATGCTGGTGTAACTACTACCTTGTGTGTGAAGGCAACTTTGTCGTTTAATTGAAGATGACAACGTTTTGGGGAGAGAGGCGTTACGTCTGTCGTGGAGAAAATTCCGACACCAAATTTAACGTAAGACAGTTTTTAAGCTTTCTTAGAACGTAAAGTGAACGTAAGTTGTGGTCGGTGTTTCTACTACCCTGTATCGATCTGCGTGTTTCATTTTCGAAGCTGCGCAACTCGCATACTTTGAATTGGGATTCATCTCTAAAAACAGTATGAAACTTTTTGTTTGTTTGTTTTACAATTGGTAAGGTGTAAATCTTATGTACGTATAATACGTCTTAAGTCGGAGTGCTCGTAAGTCATGTCTAATTTCAGCGACGATAACCGTCTTCTGGAATGTGCCCTGAAGGCAGTAATCTCCACATCTTTTAGCCTGAAACCCCCAAGTATATTTTTATAGATTTTCTCAAACGTGTGTTACCGTACAAACAATGGCTTATGCATGTGACTTAAAATACAGATGACGGTAAGATCTGCAGCCTTTATTTGTTTTGGTGAATTTTAATAATGGAATACGAAGGATTGTCATGCTCTTCCCTGCAGTGTTAATCGCCTTGTAGCGGTAGGATTTGTACCCGCAGCCCAACATGACCAAGTATTCGCGTTCTTGTTTTTATCTATATATTGAAAGTATGTGGCTACGGCATGGAAACATTATTACGGCAGAAATGATAAATGTCTGTAAGAAACTAAATAATTTTTAACATACGTAAGTCTGATGGCGAGTTCAAAATTAGAAGTTGCAAAAATGCGTCTGTTAGCTTTGTCATATCTCTCCGTCTTCCCATGTGTGGTTCTCCAACACAGGCATCGCAATTGTATTAAATTTTATATTGAGAATTTAACAGTTTTTTTTAGACTTATTGCAGTTTTGGTTTTTGTATTTGCTCCCGGCACAATTTCTTGCCGTAACGCCGTCACCATTCCTAGGCCAATCACTACGGGTATCGGCATTGCCTGCCGTGATTGGTCTGTAGTTAATACAATGGAACTTGAGCCCAGTCAACCAAAGAGATGAATACGTGTTCCTGTTGACCCACTCTTATCTGATCTTCGTGTACCGCGAGGTGCCCTGAGCGACTGCGCATACATGAAAGCGGGCGCCGACTCGTCCTTCCTCCACCCAAATTCTGTCGGGTGCTTTACATAATCAGTCCCTGCTTCATAACACGGTGTGGACATTTAAACGGTATGGAGGAATTCCATATTAATAGTGGTGTAACAGTCGCGAGTATGTTGTTACGGTGGGGCATAGGATGTGGAGTGAACATTTCGATTGAAACCCTGACGAAAAGACGTTTGCGAGAACTCGGTTTTAATGGTATATTATTAAAGTGAATTCTTAAGAAATGTAACTGCTTTACCGAACAGATTGGTGTTCACACCACTACGTGTTCGAGAAATGTCCGTTTTGAATCCCTGCTGGGTCGCTGGATATGTTTATAGTGACTTTTTTTTTTTGTACTGCACATCTGCAGGGTTTTGCCACCACAGTACTTTCACGTAGGCCACTACCAACACCATCTAAATTATTATTTCCTCACTTCATGATCATCTCTCCATATCACTCGAAGTTCTGTAATTTACACATCCGAAGCTGACTTTATTAATGCCCTCACATACAGCTGTCTGAGGATAGCGTCCAACGGTAGACTTATAACCTGGAGACTCCGACTGTTATGTTTGGTGTGTTACATTGTCAGGTTGGTTTGATATACACAACTATTCAGCAGTTTGCTGTACTACCATCTTGTGGTCACTGGTTGTCATGGTATTGACACATTTATTTGCCAATGTTGCCGTCCTGTAGTAACTCTCATTGTACTGGCACAGTTTTTTTTTTAATCTGTTGCTGTCATGTGGTGACCGGTTGTCATTGTACTGACACATTTATTGGGCTCTGTTGCCGTCATGTGGTGACTGATTTTTCATTGTACTGACGTTTATTTGGCACTGTTACTGTCTATCATGAATCGTTGTCAATGCACTGACGTATTTAGATGGCTGTGTCACCGTCCCGTTGTAGGATAACTAGTTGTCATTATACTGATACATTTTGGTGGTTCTACTGTCGTTCTGTGGTGACTGCATGCCATTGTGCTGACATATTTATATGCCTCTCTTACCGTCCTATGGTGACAAATTGTTATTATACTGATACTTTTTTATTTATTTTTTTTATATAAGTGACGGCATTGGGTTCGAACACGGAAGCTTTTGGACATTGTGCTTGTGTTTTAACCACACAGGAAACCGTAGGCAGCACTAATTGCGAAAATAAAACTAGTAAGAATGGCTGTCAGTATAATTCCGAAACGTTTTGTATGTCAACTGTGTATATGCCTGTTATCCGCCTTGGACATTGGGCAGTGTCCAACTATAGTCTAATGAACCACCCATTGTTATGAACCTTTATATAGTAATAACAGACTGTTGCACAGGGTCTTCCGTGGACATCAGTAAATATCCTTTTGTTATGGTACCAGTCGCCACAGACGTTTTTCATTTGATCCTGTCCAGAACCGGTTCATTTCATTTAACGATATATTTATCGAAGATAGTCTTACATTTAATGCGTTTCTCCCAGCTCTTCCAAGACCTCCCTGTTTGTTTCTTCTCATGGGGTCTTAAAAAATAATAATAAAATTGTGATTTTTCATTCGCGCCACATGCACTGTAACATAAAACCGGCAAACGTCATAAAATTTTATTAAATCATACTATTTTAATTTCAAGCTTTGTTTTTAATATGATATAAAAAAAAGTAAAGTGATGCCGTTACAGGCCCGGTGTGGCCCAGAGGGTGGGTACAGGTATAGCTCTACTGTTCCATGACCGCGGCACTAGAAGGGGGTGAGTGGTCAGCAGCACGCCCCGGCCACACTTTACCTCCGGGAAAGACCCGGTACCCCATTTTACAGGAGGCTGGGTGGGCCCCAGGGCCGGTCTGGACGGGCGGAAAATCTCTCCCAGACCGTCCAGCCCGTAGTCAGTCGCTATACCGACTGAGCTACCCGGCCCTAATATGATATATGTATTAAAATAGAAGGAAGTAATAAAGTCTCTGTCTTTGCGGGCACATGCTGTTGATAAACTGAACTACGTGGACCAGAGTATTTTTTTCCGATATTCGCTGGGCTAGTCAGGAAGTTAGTTTTTCACCATTTATGGCAACCGAATGTTGACAGTAGCTTGCCAGATACACTCTTTACCGCATGCCAACAAGCGCCTGCCAGAGCCTCGCATTCTTTGCGGAATGTCAACAGGAACCTGCCAGCTCCTCACGCTATTGAACGAGTTGTCACACGATCCTTGCAGGACCTCACTCTCTGTACTGAGTGTTCACGTTAGCCTGCCAGATTCTCGTTACCGAATGTTCACAAGAGCCTGCCAGATCCTCACAGTCTTACATGCTGGATTTTCACATTCTATACCGACGAACGTCGCCATTGAAACGTTTTTACTCCAGATTACGCATTCGGGATGCCGCGGTTTTAAGACTTGGTCCGAAATCCAACTGTACTGATTGAGTTCATGCAGTCTTCTTTGGCTGACAGCCGTGTGAAATAAGTGATATCAACGGACGTTTCAGAGACGGACTACACCTCCAGCATCAGAATTGTGATATGAATTGATATTCCGCCTGCTCAGGTGTATCTGGGGACTCTGGACGTCGAGGCATCAGAATATTGACGATGCAGGTGGCGTCGCTGTCTGTTTTCCATTCTTTCTTTGCGCCTTCTCTTACATCCTTTTTGTTCTCCAGGCATTTTTCTTCCATTTCTGCATTTTTTATTTTTTTCTCCCTTTTTGTCTTCGCACCCTTCTTTCTTTCTTATTTCTTCCGTTTTGTTTTTCATCTTATAAATTATATTTGGAATAAGGAGGAATTGTCTGAGAAGTGGAAGGAGTCGTTCATTGTACCTATTTATAAGAAGGGTGATAAAATAGATTGTAGTAATTACGGAAGCAGGCTAAAATGCAGAGGTTACAGGATCCAAGCCAAAGCAATGTAGATAATCTAAACAGTGTAAGACGTAAAGCTAGCAGACACTTCAGGAACAAAAAGAAGAAATATCTGAAGGCTAAAATTGAGGAACTTGAAAATATTAGTAAGAAAAAAATATATTAGGCTCTTGAAGACGGGCATCAATGTCTTTAGGAAGGGTTATCAGCCTAGAACTAATATAGTAAAGAATGAAAAGGGTGATTTGTTTGCATATTCCCACAGTATTTTGGCTAGGTGGAGGAACCATTTCTCTCAACTGTTGAATATACATGGGGTTAATGATGTTAGGTGGGCCGGGTAGCTCAGTCGGTATAGAGACTGACTCGTTCCCACCGGGATCGAATCCCGGTGGGGACGAGATCTTCCGCCCTTCCAGACCGGCCCTGGGGCCCACCCAGCCCCCTGTAAAATGGGTACCGTGTCTTTCCCGGGGGTTAAGTGCGGCCGGGGAGTGTTGCTGACCACTCACCCCCTTCTAGTGCCGCGGTCATGGAAGTGTAGGGCTATACCTCTACCTACACTCTGGACCACACCGGGCCTGTAACGGTATCACTTTACCTTTTTAGTGATGTTAGGCAGACAGAATTACACACAGAAGAACCACTAGTACTGTACCTGAGCCAAGTGCCTTTGAGGTTGAGTTGGCTATTGAAAAGCCAAAAAGTCACAAATCACCAGGTACTGATCAAATACCAGCAGAATTGATTAAGGCAGGTGGTAGGATAATTTGCTCTGAGATCCATAACCTTATTCTTTCATTTTGGAATAAGGAGAAATTGCCTGAGGAGCGGATGGAATCGATCATTGTATCTATTTATAAGAAGGACGATAAAACAGATTGTAGTTATTATAGGGGCATATCACTTTTACCATCTACATACAAAATTTTATCCAAAATCCTGCTGTCTAGGTTAATTCCAAATGCAAAGGATATTATTCGGGATCATCAGTGTGGATTTCGACGCAACAGTTCAAGTAATGAACATGTATTCTGCATTCGTTAAATACTTGAGAAAAAATGGGAATACAGTGAAGCAGTGCATCAGCTCTTTGTAGACTTCAAGAAATCTTATGATTCAGTTAGGAGGGAGGTCTTGTATAATATTCTCATTGAGTTTGGTATCCCATGAAACTGGTAAGGATAATAAAAGTGTCTGACTGAAACGTGTAGCAGAGTGCGGGTAGGCAAGAATTTGACATGTTTCCTACTAAGAATGGTTTGAAACAAGGAGATACTCTATCGCCATTGCTTTTCAACTTTGCTTTAGAGTACATTATTAAGAGGGTTCAGGTAAACCAGGAAGGCTTGAAATTAAATTGTACGTACATATCAGCTTCTGGTTGATTCTGATGATGTTAAAATGCTCGGAGCAAGCGTACGTACTATTAAAAAAAACGCAGAAGCTTTGATAGTGACTAGTAAGGAGAATGGACTAGAAGTAAATGCGGATAAAACTAAGTACATATTCATGTCTCGAGACCAGAATGCAGGACGATGTCACAACAAAAAGACTGATAATAGTTCCTTTGAAAGGGTGGAAGAGTTCAAATATGGGGAACAACCGTAAATCAAAATTCTATTCAGGAAGAAATGAAAAGCAGATCGAATTCAGGGAATGCTTGCTATTATTCCGTGCAAGATCTTTTTTCTTCCAAGTTGCTGTCTAAAAATACATTAATATGTACAGAAATATAATTTTGCGTGTTGTTTTATATGGGTATGGAACTTGGTCGCTCACATTGAGGGAGAAACGTAGGCCAGGGGTGTTTGAGAATAGGTTGTTGATGAGAATATATGGTCCTGAGAGGGACGAGGTAGCAGGGGAGTGGCGAAAACTACATAATGAATAGCTTAATGATTATACTTCTCACCCAATATTGTTCGGGTGATCAAATCGAGAATGATTTGGGCGGGGATGTAGCACGTATGGGAGAGAGCAGAGGTGTATGCAGGGTTTTGGTGGGGAAACCTGAGGGAAAGAGGTCACTTGGAAGACCCAGGCATAGATGGGAGGATAATATTAAGATTGATCTTCAGGAAATGAGATGTGGGGGTATGGACTGGATCGATCTGCCTCAAGAATGGAATGCGGTAATGAACCTTCGGGTTCCATATTATTTGGGGAGTTTCTTGACTACCTGAGAACCGGTTAGCTTCTCAAGAAGGACTCTGGTCTATGGATTCAGTAAGTTCCTTATGTAGTCTTACTTTCAATTCCTTTCCTTTCTATTGATTTAAATTTCGTGATTATGTTGTGTACGAAACAGTGCCCTTTCACATGATAACCCCTTCTGTTATTAGCTAAAGTGTCTGTAGCATTAAAGATGCTGCACTGCATACGCAAGCTGCCTTTTTGAATAAGACGAAAAGTGTTGACATAAACCATCCACCAGTGGTTGAAAGAAAACAGACGGAATGACAGTCATCCGCTTCCACTCAGAAAGTTCGTGTGTCAAGCAAATCTTGTAGAATAAGTACCTCTTCCGGAATCGGGCGCCTGTTTTTTAACCAGTGGGTGAATAGCATTGCAGTTCAAGTTAATGGTTATTTGATGGTGGTGTGATACCGCAATTAAGGTTCTTAAATCTTGTGGCGAAAGGTCTTCCAATTTACATAGGACAAACTGGATGCCTCACGCCACCAAATTTAAAGAACGCTATAATTCTTGTAGGACAAATTCCGGAAAATTGAAATTTGCTGATCACATTACATTTGGTAAAAATATCACTTGTGCGTACCTAAAGAAAGTATTGTGACTATTTTATCAAAAACTGCAAAAGAAAGACATTTCGACGTCCTTGAAAAATTTTACTTCTGTAAGGCACTGTCATTAGATACGAAGTACTGGTTATATGATGGGCAATACGGCTGCAAATGTAATGACTTACTGACTGTTCAAATAAGAATAAATATTTATTTTATGTTATTAATTTTCTTTCTGGTTGATTCTGCTTGGTTCTGTTTTATAATTTTTAATTTTTTTTTACCATTCCGTGTTAGGCCTATGTTCAGGTAACATAATTTGTAAATATGGGCCGGTTCACACAGTACGTCACGTTTCCGTTCCGTCGCGGAACGTCACCGTTCAGTAAAATTTTCTCATGTATAGTTAAACGGAGATGTTCACACTGACAGGAACGTCTCCAACACGTCTCAATTCTGTTCCGTCGCCGTTGCTGAGCGAGAATGTTTGACGTGACGGAACGGGTCCGTACCTGTCTGTACCTGCTCGATTCCGATAATGTGAACAGTCTTACGTCTCCTGCACTACACTTCGAGTGTTTGCTTGCAACGGGTGCTGCCTGTTTTTGTCTTCAGAAATGGATGAAAAATTAATAGAATTGGTGCGGAAATGTGAGGAATTATATAACGTGTCAAATAAGAAGTATAGTGACAGTGTCTGGAAAGAAAAACTCTGGGGACAAATACGTAGTAGGTGAAGAGTTGAACAAAATAGGTAAGTTTCAATGTTTTTTTTATTGCGAATTTTGAATTTCCTATCATTCTGTCGTCACCGAAGTTCCAATAATTAAAAAAATGGAAAATGCATTCTGTGACAGTGGGCTGCATATTTGATAGAAATAATCGCAGGCCTCCTATCATGTGCTGTTCTGGAAGTTGTCTGAACACGGCGGACAGTGTGAACACAGACCAATGTGACGGAAAGAAGATGGAACGGTGACGGAACGGAAACGTGACTCATAGTGTGAATCTGCCCTATGTTGGTGGATCGAGAGTTTAGTGTCTTATGACTGTAGAATTTTGACGAAAGTATCAACGTGATATATTGATTTCTACGTGAGGCTGTAAGGTTGATATGTTATTTCAAAATACATTGTATTCACTGGGTTTGGGAATGTAAAAATATCTGGAATTTACTTGATAATGGCTGATTTTACCCGCAACATGTAGTCAGCGTTCATATGAGTGAATAAAAGTAGCATGAGATTGTATGTATAATAACTGTGGTTATTTAATTTAGGTTTATTCACATGTGTTAAAACACAGCGGCATGCAGCAAGCAAATATACAAATGTGAGGCAATTTGGGTTCATCCTGCCGTTGTGATTGCCTTATATAAAAACCAACACCATTTCGGAAGGGGGTTGCTTTTCCGTCTTCAGGTGCAGAATGTATGAAGGGATTGACAGCAGTCTGTACCAGCATTCTGATCGTCCCATACAGCTGAGCAAACCATCATTCATAATCTCTGCGGGTGGCACTGCTATTTCTGATGCGCCGTGATTGATGCGAGGCTGTGATCCTTGGACAGTATATTCTAGTTACACACAGTTAACTTCTTGGGAAGGCCATTGCAAGGGTCGGTGAACGAGACTTTGTAGCGTTATAAGTAGACTGCGTTTGAAATGTGATGGCACACGCGCAGAAACCAGATTTCGTCTTTCGGCGAAACGGACGAGTCCATTTAAATCGGCGGGGGCGTCAGTTCAGCCGACTACTGGCAGCCGAGGTGTGCGGATCAACGGTAGTAATGCTGGATACATCATGTTCCGAGGTAGTGTGAAGAGTACTGGCTACCAACTCCATTCGCCAGTTTCCCCCTTCACTTCCCCTCCCGCGCGTCGCCGTGTGCCATCACATTTCAACTGGACACTACTGCATTATGTAACAGAGCCAGTAATATTGGACTTAACCCGAAGTGCTGTAACTCTCACGCGGAGGACCTGTGGGATTTGTGGAACATGGTGCCATGTAGTTTGGCAGAAAGGCGCAAATGTTTCAGTGGAACCCGCTGCATCTGTCTTCAGGGTTCCACCCCATTCGTCTCCATCCAGGCAGTTTATACACAAGTATGAGGCTGAGAACTTACTGAAACAGCCCCAGTGTCTTTTCATCGCATGAAACATGAGGTTTCACGTATAAAACACGTGAACCTCTAGTTTGATATTTATTTGGCGCGTAAGGCACATTACAGTGTTACAGCAGATGAAATTATCTGCCTTTCTCTCGCAGAATTGTTGAAACTGTCGAGAACAGCTACGAGTACAGACTGCATATCCATTTGTTGTATGTTTGCTGCAACTAAGGACTCTCCCAACCCCCTACCCTCCTCCACCAATATTCTTTTACTGTCAGCACTTGTCATCCACCTTGCATATGTGGATGCACTGCTGTAAAACCATTTAATTCACTCATACATAAATGTACATTTTAAAATTTCGTTTTTATCAAAACAAGGTAAATATATTGGCGATTCACAAATTAGCCATAATATTTCCTACATGTATTTTGACCATTCATTGCACGTCAAGCTTCGTGTCTCTTCAAAGTGTAAGGATTGTTTTCTTCAAGATAATATGGCACATGTTTACAGCAGTAGGGGACTGCAGTGTGTATAATAGTTTATCATGTGCTGACTGTGCAAATCTAAAGTTAATTTTTGTCTGTTTCCGTTCTTTGTGTAAATTACATAAGGCAGTATTTTGGTAGAAGTTTAGAAGAGATGGTTGGCCTTTGTTTTGTGACGTATTGTCCAGCTTTGGTGACTCATGGCTGAAATCATCCCAGATTGTCCATTGTCATTGTACAGCAGGTGCTTTGTCGTTACTACTTGTCTGTCCAAGAAAGAAAATGACATCACAAACAGCAGGAGAACATGATGTGCAGGTAGAACAGGCCCACTGACGGGCAGAAGTCTGTAGAGAATGGTTGGTTTCAAATGGAACTTTATTGTCACAGTTTATGAAGAACTGTTGGTTTGAAATGGAACTTTATTGTCATTGTTTGCGGAGAATTGTTGGTTTCAAGTGGGTCTTTATTGTCACAGTTTGTGGATGATTGTTGGTTTGAAATGGAACTTTATTTTCACTGTTCGTAGAGAATTGTTGGTTTGAAATCGAGCTATGTTGTCACTGTAGAGAATTGTTGGTTTGAAATGGAACTTTATT
>Ga0131853_10015309_pt1 | contig 14032 bp, 5 predicted proteins | sample TergutLab28metaG_FD_92764 | JGI IMG/M metagenome (GOLD analysis project Ga0131853, IMG submission 92764) | Labiotermes labralis P1 segment gut microbial communities from Petit-Saut dam, French Guiana - Lab288 P1 (version 2) (version 2) | ecosystem: Host-associated > Arthropoda: Insects >... | reverse complement strand
GGGGGGGGTGGGGGGGGGATGGGGGGGGGGGGGGGGGGGGGGGGGGGGGGGGGGGGGGGGGGGATGCGTGGAAAAGTAACAGGAGTCTAACACAACACAAATTTATTTTAATTCATTACTATTTACTTACATGTGTGCTACATGTTTCGGCCTGTATTTAGGCCATTCTCAGCGACCCCTTAGATTCGTATTGTATCTACCTTTGTATGGTTTTCGTATTGACATGCCTGAGTATGGCCTAAGTATAGGCCGAAACATGTGGGGTACTTGTAAGTGTAACTGAATTAAGTTAAGCAACCTATGTTGTGTTATACTAAGTAACTATGGCTTATTTAACAGGACAGCCGTACAGTTACATTTGAACAATTCTTATTGGACTTGGAAATAGAGAACCCAAATATGTACCCTAAACTTATTTTATGACTTCCTTTCCTACAAATTTTGACAAAAAATCTCCGATAAGTTAAGCATACCTCTTGCGATTATTCAAACGATTTCTCTGCTCGTTTTAAAGCGTCTCTGTAAAACGTAGAAGCTGAATTCTTCAAATTATACTCAGACACTGAGTCCCGAGGTTAAAAAAAGTGTAGACCTGTACCTCTACTTTACTGTACTTTATCTTCTACATTTACTGACACGGGAGTTTGAACAGAAAGTTGCGATGGAGTGGGCGTCAGTATCGAAGTCGTTTCTTTCTTGTCTTCAGAAGAACAGATAAGCATTATGCAGAAACCTTGTACGTAACGTAGGAACTTTGTACTTCGCGATAGTCCACTTTGGTAATTGGTTTTCATTGTTATTGACGAGTTTATGCTTACTCCAGCAAAATAAAAGAATTTCCTCGTGCGACAGACTGAACTGGACTGAACTGTGTGGCAAGAACGTAGTGCCACTTGCATTGAACTGCACTATCGTTTGTTCGGGTTGTCTGGTAAAGTTTATGTATTATAAATACACAAAACATATTTATACTGCGGCAGGATGTGGGATGGCTTCGGGCGATGTAGGAACTACACGACGGGCTGGACGAAGGATGAAGTGCGGTTAGATTCCCTGCGAGGCGAGAGAGGTTTGTCTTGTCCAAGGCTTCCAGCCCAGCTCTGGAGCCTGCTCAACCCCACTGGGTACCATTGGTCTTTTCCCGGAGATCGGGCGGATCGTGAAGTTGACCAATCACTTCCATTTATAGTACAGTTTAAGAATGACGGGGGACTTAGCTTTGCTGCTTCTCATCCACCATGACGTACATTAGGGACTTCACTTTTTACCTTCACTTTTTTGTTACATCTAACTGCTCCATCTTAATAAGATCTTTATACCATTTCATTGTCACGGAGAATGACAAGTGCGTAACAGATTTATTCGTGGTCTGTCTTGCGATGTCCGTATTTCCTTCCAAAGCGAATTGTTCAGAGAGTGCGATCTGGTGCTTCCTCTTACAAATTCCAGTGTCATCTCTTTTCCTTAGGGCCATCTGGGAGCTTAGTAAATTACACTCTTCTCCGGATGTCATTAAGAAGGTAAACTTAAGTGCATGCGAAGTGCGCGATATATAGTACGCATGCGAGAGATTATATATATATATATATATATGTGTGTGTGTGTGTGTGTGTGTGTGTGTGCCGGGTAGCTCAGACGGTATATCAATTGACCACGGGCTGGACGGTCCGAAATCGAATCCCGGTAGGGACGAGTTTTTCCGTCCGTCAAGACCGGCCCTGGGGGCCCACCCAGCCTCCTGTACAATGGGTACCAGGTCTTTCACGGGGGTAAAGTGCGGCCGGGGCGTGCTGCTGACCACTCACCCCCTTTTAGTGCCGCGGTCATGGAAGAGTAGAGCTATAACTCTAACCACCCTCTGGGTCACACCTGGCCTGTAACGGGATTACTTTACCTTTACCTTTACCTTTACACACACACACACACACAGCGCAATCGGAGAACCTGAATTGCAGAGACCGCTCGCAGGACTTAAGTTCAGATGCTGTTCAGATAGATAAAGAAATAGGTGAGAACGTGGACTGGCTTTATCTGGGTCAAGATTAGACCACTGTAATGAACTTACTGTTTCCATAAAAGAAGGGGAATCTGTTCTCAAAGGACAGCAACTTTTAAGAGTTATTAAGGCTCTCGCAGCAGTGCAGTTCAGCTTTCCGTTTTCGTGGTCTCTGGCGCATGATTAGTTCCCAACAATGCAGGAGTCTCATTTGCAAGGCTCAAAGAATCGAAGAAAAATAACCTTTTGAGCCTTAAAGGTGAGACCGCTGCGTTGTTTCGTAATGTGGGGCACAAATCATAGAGGGAAACGGCGCTATTTCCCTGAAAAAAAAATAATTCCAGCAGTTCTTTATTTACCGAGGACTCGATATCGTGGATGTGCTCGCGGTTGAACATCTGCTGTCCCAGAATGACTGAAGAAAGCAAATTTCCCCGTAACGTCTCGTGTCCCCCACTGTGCGTGTGTGATTACGCACATTAAAACGCCGTACAGATTAGATGGCTGTCCGGTTCTTTGAACTGCGCATCCTGCACAGTTTTACCGCCGGCGGCCTACCGGTACTGGGATGTCGGAGTTCCTGAGGACGTTCGGGGGCCAGCGTTTCAGTGCCAAGCCATTCACGCATATGGCGCGTTTGCATTCCTACATGAACGGCTCGCGGCATCGCTGTCATTCGTGGCCATACCTGGACATCTTGGCTGACTCCTGCACTACACAAATGCAAGTAGCGCGCTGGGGGATGATGAGAACTGCATACAAATATCGGTGGAATAACGTGAATGACAGGTAAATAGGACTGATGGGTCTTAGACAAATGAGTTGAGGGTGTAAGGTGGACGCACCTGCTTCATAACAGAACCCAGTAACTGGCTGTTTTGTAGGTGGCGATGAATTTTCGAGTTCTGTAAGAGCCAGGGATTGTTTTTACTTGGTTTTTAAGTAAGTACCTAACATTACAATATAACATATCAGGCTCTAAAAAAAATTAAGAAAAATTAGTTTAAAATTTTTCTGAGCAACCACTCCATGACATTAGAAACAAAGGTTTAATAATTGGTAGATTTTTTACATTGCATCGACCCAGTTGTCTTCAGAGAGCACATTAGTACAAAACTGTACAAATACCAGGCGTTAGTTCGCCGTGGCGACTAAATATTGTATGGTGGCGCCGCCTAATATATGCGGGTCCTCGGTATGGAACTTGTTTTATATTACCCTTCTGGTGTCTAGAATTTTGAGGCGGCTGCAAGATTTGTTTTGTGATATTTGTTCACCCCCACTTTAGTGAACCTTAAATTTCCATTACATCTTTAAATTCTCTTTTATAAAAAGATGTCTTAATACGCAGAATTTTTCATTGGTGTTGAGTCCTGGTGGTCGCCATAACCAGCATTAGTCTATATGAGTGTACAGTAGACTGCAGGTAGATGTCCGACCCATGTGACCTCTTACATTCCCACTCATCCTCTTACTTGAAACAGTGTTGTTGCAGCGGGATGGGAAAGCTACATTGCATGTTCCTATATGTACTTAGAGTTATATTCGTCTAGGTAAACAAAGGCGAATTTGTCCGTCTCCTAACCAAGAAGGTATATAAGGGGAGTGGAAGTACAGCTCCTTTCGTACGTAACCTAGACAAAGGCGAGTGTTCACCTTCACGCCTGGGCATCATTACCCCAGAAAAAGAACCCCGGTATCCGTTCAGTGGGAGGCTGTGTGGGAATCTGTGCCTGTGTGGTTATTTGCCCCTGTCAAGATATGAACTGGGGATTGTCCAAGCAGTGCTCCACACTTAGTATTACACAAACGTACGTCAGCACAATCTATTTATTCTAGAGTAAGGCTACATGTTTTGACTAAATGTTAGTCATCTTCAGGCCGCTATACAATTTCGTTACCAGATCTTTTGTCCACTTTAGGATCCCATAGTGTTTACATTTGTGGATTACTTATTAGCTAAAGCTTTCTAGAAAAGTTTTAACTATAGAGTGTGTTATTTTCAGACTGTGTTTAAGCATTAAAACAATAAAGCACACAGTCTGAAAATAACACACTCTGTAGTTAAAACTTGTCTAGAAAGCTTTAGCTAATAAGTAATTCACAAAAGTAAACACTATGGAATCCCAAAGTGGACAAAACATCTGGTAACGAAATTGTTTAGGGGTCTGAAGATGACTAACATTTAGTCAAAACATGTAGCCTTACTCTATAATAAATAGATTGTGCTGACATACGTTTGTGTAATACTAATTGATTTTCAAGCACATCGTGATGCATTCATTCAGAGTGCTCCATACGTTCTGGAATTTTGTTCCTCAAAATGACTACCCATTTTTCACAAAACACTGACAGGTGTAGGCTTATTTGGAGGACACGCCTTGTCACAACGTCAGCATAAATCTAGCTTGACACAAATAACTAAACAATGCGTCACTATAAAAATATTTGAGAGCCAACAGAAAAAAATAAAAATTGCTAGAACAGAGAAACTGAGAATATTTTCTGTTCTGGGCATGTTGGTTACCATGCGGTTCTCGATTTTCTCCCTTCCCTGTCGTGCCTGAAAACCTGTATATTAGGACACATACAGAACTGTAATTTCACGTGGTTTATATGGGTGTGTAAGGTGGTCACACCGTACATGAGAACCTGTAGATTCAGGTGGTCTGAGAACGGAGTAAGAAGCTAACTGAATTCTGTACAAGTTGTATTGAGTACATGACTATCCAAAAATTAATTTAATATCATCTGACAATAGAAATATATCCAGTAACATTCAATGTTGTAACTACGTATTTTACCCAACATAAATAAACAAATATGAACTTCAGCATACCTTCATGTTTGGTAACTGGTACAAAAAAGGACCTGGTACTGGGTTATTCCCAGGAGTAAAGCGGCCGAGGCGTGGATTTAACCACTCACCCCCATCTAGCGCCGAGGTTAAAGAAAGTGTATAGCTATACCTTTTTCTCTGTCTGTTCCTTCATGGCTGGTTATAGGGTGAACTTTTACCGGTACAGAAATATGTCAATCAGGGATACACAGATCCTGGGCGACTGTTGGATTGAACATTTTTCGATGAGACCTAATATTTGTGGGTCCTTAGGATGTAACTTCCTTCAATATTACCCTTCTGGAATCGAATTTTAAAGTCGTTTATGGATTTTCGGAAAATTTGTGGACGCCTCTTTTAAACACCCTTTGCATATCGAAGCATTTTCAGTAAAATTTACAGATATACATGAGGTTATAAAAACCGTTTGAGGCTTATGGAGATTATCGGTAAAATTAAAACTTCATGTCAAATGGTTATAGTGATTATATTTAACAAATAACGAACACAAGTAAAAAATTTAGATGTGGCAGTTAATGGACCCGCAATGGAAGATTTCCGTCAAATATACTTTAGAAACTGAAACATAAAAACAGACCGACAGTACCTTAATTCCATGCTTTCATCCTATGCGCTTGCTGCACACGACACCCAGACAGTGTCGTAATAGTCTTACAGCAATTACATGAGTCATTTAGTGACGAAGTTGCTCCAGCCTTTTCACTAAGACATCAGAATAAATATTACCCAAACCATGAAACCTTGAATTGCGTGCAGTAAAGTTATTGGAGTGTTACGCTTCGGTGAATAGACGGCAGTTAATGAAAACAGTAAGGGCACTTGTTGATAATGTCACAGGTTTTATATTGCAGGAGTAACAAGAAGTGAAATTTGTTGATACTTTTCCACAGGTTTATGGCGAGCGCTGAAGAAGTTCGACTATATCATATCTTGTGAACTGAAATGTACCAGCATTTTTATAAGCTCTGAAAACACAATTTTTTTTTAAAGAACTTAGTTGGCTTGCGGATAAAATTCTAACGGCTCTGCATGCGTATTTTTTAGTCATATTTCAATAGGTCATGCCATCAATTTTTGATATTGCGTAAGTTGTTTGAAACGTGTTACCTTTCGGAATGTACAATATATCTGTAGGTGATACGTGAGATATGAATCAAGTTTTTAAGGGCATTTATAATTCATAAAATTATAAAGTTTACAGACTAGAAATGTAGTCAGTACTTCGGACGAATAGTTTTGATGTCAAGACCGTTACCTCAGTAAATGTCTTAGAATATAAGAAACATATTTGTATAAATACTGACTTTCTCGTGGCAAAATGGGCCTATGCATATGGTTCAGTGTGCAGTACACTCGCATTATAGGCCGATTGTTGTGCAGTTTATTCGGAATAACATCTGTGGCGGATATAATGTGCGTAATTATAATTTCAGTTTGTATCTGTCTCTTGTATTTTAGCGGAAGTTATTTTTACGTTCTCTCATTGCTGCTTTATACCAAAGAATTACTCAATTGTATCGACAGCTCATTTTGTCTCTCCTTTCCTCACCGCAACTCATATTTTATATTTTCTTTTCTCCTTTTGTTTTGTTTCTGGTCGTAATTTCCCTTTACTATTCTTTCATCTTCTCTCTTCCTGTCTCGTATAATCGCGTGTAATCTCTGCTTGTTTTTATCTTATTTTTTTATTTACCTTTTCCTCTCTTTCCTTCTCATTTCTTATCATATTTTTGCTCTTTGCTTTTCGAATCTCTTCTCTCTCAGTAATTATTTATTATCAGTTTCCCTCTCCCTTCTTTGTCCTTCAGTTGTCTTTCTTTCCTCTCTCTCTGTCTCTCTGTATGTTCACACTCTTGCTCTCCCCTTTTATCGCTGTTTTTTTTCTTTCTACAACGGTTATCGCTTTAGTACCCTTAGGTGCAATGGTATTTCTGAGCCACTGCTGATTGAGAAGTATGTAAGAGCTGCTGCAAGCGAAATCACGAATTTTCTTATCTAGACATCTCATTAAATATTCCCCTACACGTTGTATGGAAAGCGATACCGTCAGCGTCGCTGTTGTCATGACAGGTTTGCTTTCAGGCTGGGGTGGAGATAGTTTCTTAGGGATGTGCTGGATGGACTGCTACTTGCATGTGGAGTTTGGCTTACTATGTCAAAATGAGTGATCTTATGCTTACGGCTTCATTATTTAACGACGCAAATTATTCACCTTGCGTAATTTCAGGCTTCCGCCGCCATACAAATGATATCTGCGCTCTGTAGGATGTTCAGCAGCATAGATTGGTGGTTGCAGACTGCTTGACCCTTGAAGATGAGACCAACAATTTGTCCCGAAACGACGGTAATTAACTACCAGTCTACCTGCGTAAGAGCCCAGAAGAGCGAATATCTCATTGACTTACTTGTAGCTTTTTCAACTGCGTTTTCGAAAACTCTCGACTATTTATTGTTGACTGATCTGTTTGCTAGTGAATAGAGAATGGGAAAGGATGTGGAAGGAAACAGTCGTAGGATATTGTAAGTAACTTTCCCGTAATTTGACTTTACGGACTAAGGAAGCAGATGAAAAACTCAGTTTGGACAGTGATATCACGCAGCAAAGCACAGGACGCACACCCGTAGTCGGACACTCTCAACAACATAACAATAAGACATGCTGCCACAACACAATGTTTATACAACGAAATTAATCAGTGACTAGTTTTAATAGTGACTTTAGCGAGGAAAGTGTAGCTCCCTGATGATGATCTTAGGATCGAAATATGTCGGAGCAATTTTAATGTTTTAATGTGGAATATTTATGTATGTGCATCAGTTGGTGTACTAATTAAATAATTCAAATGCCTTAGTTTACTTCACGTGAGGGATATAAAGGAAATTTTAAAAGTTAAGTTCCGTTTTTAATATTGTTTGGCATGTAGTAATCGTGCTACAGATAAGAACTGCATGGAGAATTTTTCTGTGAAAATATGAAGGGAAGAGGCCATTTTATTTCACAGGGGCATTGTTCGAATGTGTTAATAAACCTGTCGGTTCCATAAAATGCCGCAAGTTTACCAGTTGAGCGGCTGTTACGTGTTAGAATATGGAAATTTGAAGATTAATAAGAGAAGGTAAATGAGGTGACTCCGTATGCAGAAAAAGTAGTTTCTCTGTTACATGAAACTTTCGTTGTTGCATTTCGAGAAGAGTGTTGAACCGGTTCTGTCCTTTTATTACTGGTGTTATGCATGCCATGATTTGTTCGCTGCACTTTTACTCCAGGCATAGGGTAACACAGATGATGTGGGCGTGTGTATCGCTTCTAACTGCATCATAACGTTGAATGTAAGTCGCTCTTATACCATTTCGCGTTACGTGAAACAAATTGGCGCCGATAGATTAACCTTAGATTTTGAAAACAATAGCATATAAAAATAAATATGTCCGTCTAAAACTGCACCCTGTTTAAACAGAAATATGTCTGTATCGGAGAAATGTTCTGGTGCTGAGAATATGAAATGAAAAAGGTTATGTAATAAACAATAATTTCCAATGCGAAAATGGGAGGGTGATAATATCTCAAACAAAAATATTTTATTTCTAGATATGCAACTTGCTATGACTCCCGGCAGGGAGAAGTGATTTATCTCGTTTCCTAAAAGTCCAGAACGGATCTGGTGCAATGCAATGGGTACAAAAGGCTCTTTCGCTGGGGGCAAAGCTGCCTTAACCTCAAGATGACCATCCAATCCTTACCAACTTCCGAGGCTAAGAAAAATGGGAGCTATATTTCCACTCCCCCATGCACCTACTTGTTTCTAAAGTGTGCTTCTTAGCTGAGAACGAATCCTTCTGTCACATCCAAAGAATTAAGTCCGACAATCGGTGAATTATGTGCGTTATATTCCGATAGACCTCAGATGAAGGAAAAAGAAGCAATGAATGAATGAATGAATGAATGAATGAATGAATGAATGAATGAAAGCAAGAAAGAGTTCGTCATGCCTGATACTTGTAACAACGCCTTCTGTGCTGTAATCTTTATATGTACTGTGAATGTCTGACGTGTGATTTTGAGGATAAAGCTGTAAGAAAAGTGCTACAGGCTAATGTGGCCCAGGGCCTCCAGTTTCCAGATTTTACGAATATTATCGGCAGACATTTCGTAGGACTCCTCCAACAAAGGTTCATTTCATCCAAGGCCTCAATCTACACAGGATAAAACAAACGCCGAACAAACCCAACCATCCATCCGTACTCCATAAGGGGCTCCATTCGACGACCACAGTTGCGAGTGATAGAAAACAGTACAAACCTTAGACCGCACTGACCGACCGTGTGATCCAGTGATAGTGAATAATTGGCGATTATACCACGTAATGTTTTCAGCGAGAAGAAAATACGAGTATTTCCTTTAATAAATTTCTCCCAAAGGGAAATATATTCAGTTTCCTTTAAATTGCCTTATCGAGTTTCGTTGTACGGTACCTACGTGCAATATGTTTCGTTGTACGGTACCTACGTGCAATAAGTTTCGTTGTACGGTACCTACGTGCAATAGGTTTCGTTGTACGGTACCTATATGCAATAAATTTTGTTGTACGGTACCTATATGCAATAAGTTTCTTTGTACGGTACCTATATGCAATAAGTTTCGTTGTACGGTACCTACATACAATAAGTTTCGTTGTACGGTACCTACGTGCAATAGGTTTCGTTGTACGGTACCTACATGCAATGAGTTTCGTTGTACGGTACCTACATGCAATAGGTTTAACAACCTAGCCTATAGACGTAAGTTCAGTGTCGCTTTACTTCACTGTATGTTGTGACATTTGATTGATGTTATTTAACACTTTGAGACAAAGTTGAATTCCTGTTACCTACCTTTTAAATATTTGTTTCATACGTCTTAGAGAACACAATGTGCTTACATTGGAAGGACCAGTAAGTCAGGTCTGTGTGTGTGTGTGTTTGTTTGTTTGTTTGTGTGTGTGTGTGTGTGTGTGTGTGTGTGTGTGTGGAAATGTCTGTTTATTGCTAGCACCATACAGACCGTGTGAACAAAGTGAAGACTTTTTAGTGTTCAATATGGTTTTACGCTTAACAACCACGAAGGTGTATACGATCAATTAGTTTCTTTTTCCTACGGTGCATTTGGCTGTGTCACTTTCAGAATCTCTACTTTCTCGGAGTGGTGACCAAGCAGTTCTTCACTGTGGTGGAGCGGGAAGGCTGCCAGGCTCCATTCTTGTTTCTGTAGCATTCCGAGTGTTCACGTGTTTCTCTTTTCCCCTTTTCTGCCCCAGTTTCACCAGAAGATTTCTGTGAACGTCTGTACTTGTGAGATAAATGTTTAACAAATAATCACGACATGGAATTGATGGACCTCATATTGTTCTGGATCCTCTTCTCGTCAAGACTTAGCATCCTCCACGTGCATCTAAACATTTTTGCCTATTCGGAATTTTGTAATTTTTTTTTACACTGAATGAATTAAAATAGATACACTTGCAGATGTGTAAATTACTTGTATGCAAATTTCTTCTACTTGTTTCTCTATAATCTGCGGTAAGACTGAGCAAGTTGTTTCAATGATGTTACGGATTGATATTAGGAAGTTCCTCGTTTCGAATCCTGCAATATCGGCCGGATCAAGAAAACAACCGAGTCGTTTCAAGTCTTCCTTATTCTCTGCAAGCTAGTGACTCTATGGTACAGTACACTTAAACTGGCCCCGACCGTCTCACTCCCATTTTTTCCCATGTGTTCCGGATGTTGCAAAACCACTCACGTCACTCGATGCTAAATATCTTGCATTGTTGGTGCTGTGCCCGACTTGAGTTCCATCCAGCTCTTGGTGCATTCTTTGGCAGCAGGGATACATGATATTTATGAATGTCGTCAGTGTCACGCTTTTGGTTCAGAAGCCTGTGTATCATATTTTTAAATGATGTACCACTCTGCGCCTTTTTCGTGCTGTACAAAGGAATATTTATATTTTTGTGCTGGGGTGGGTCTATGTCTGTCCGGGACTGCGGGCCCTAATGTGTCTATTATCCTTCCCTCGGATGATTGACACTTGGGTATGAAGTATTAGTGTAGTGACTTTTACAGGGTCGAACAAAAATCGTAGAAGAAGAACTACGCTATTGTCATTTGATCCACTATAAGTCGCTCATGAACTGTTGTGGTATAGCATATAACCCAGACCTGCACGGAAATGTGCGTTAACTTCTTGGTCCCTAAGAAGAGGAAATATAATTTCTTTGGAATGGGGTAGAATGGAAAAGAAAATTTCATCTTACAACAGAAAAAGGAGAAGTACATTTTTTGTTCTGTTCAACGCATGATTCTCATTTCCTACTTTTGTTAATAATACAACGAACTGAAGGTAACAAGAAAGTAAACGGAATTATTAAAATTATTTAGCTAAAATTTCGTATCGGAAACGAAGAATTATATTTCAGAATATTAGGAAGAGCTGAACCTCGCGGTTTGGTAATATAAGTTTGGTTATTGCAAGAAATGGGAAACAGAAAGTCTAGGACGTTACCGATGACGTTTCTACGAATTTTCAAGAGTAACACAAGACTGTACTTTCAGTGTCAAGGAAATATTAAATACATTTCCAAAATTGTTACAAGTGTTGACTACAACACACATACAGAATAAAAAAAAAAGAGAATGATAAACAAGCCTGGAATGCTAATAGTGAGGCGATTCTGAAGTAGGAGTGTTTTTGAGAACACTAATTGAAAGTTAATCCTGTGTAGTTTATGAAAGATAAAAAGAAATAATTTTTATTCTAGTGCAATATTTGTAGTGATTCTTGTTAAAGTAGATGTTCTATTTGGGTGAAATTTAGCAACAATGATCTGTGCTTCAACCAATGTTATCCTTTTTGAAAATACGTTTTTCGAAATTGTAGTAATCTTCGCAGATTTGTTCCGTCGCGGATTCTGTCAGATGCCCGATATTATGTTACCTCAAAATATACAGTAACAGCCCAACATGGATCTTCCCTTTTGCCTGTCCACTAACCTAACCCGCAACGTAATCGGCAGCAACGTATGTGCCATCCCGTCCTATACCGTCTTCATGAGTATTGGTCTGTCCGTCTTTCCCTTCATAACCTACATTTCATCTGCCGCGTTCAGTGTAGTCATACACTAACTTGGAAGTACCTGAATCTTTCATATACTAACTTCCAAACGCCTGCTTCGTTCATTCTTTGTAAATGTTGTGTCCACTGGCACCTATAATTCACAATAATTTAATTTAAAATGTATATATTTATTTCCCCATTTCTTCCCTTGTAGGCGCGTTGGAAAAATTGCGAAAAGCGACTATTAGATTTGTCATGTCTTTTTGTTGGTATCTCCGTCCGTCCGTCCGTCCGTCCGTCCGTGCGCTAGGAACAACTCGGCCCTTTCTGAACGGATTTTCATAAAATTTTATATTTGAGATTTTTTCGAAAAAAATTGCGTTTCGTTGAAATCTGACAAGAACAACGGATATCGTACATGAAGGCCAATTTACATTTTGACCATATCTCGCTCATTTTTTCTTAGAATGTGAAATGTTTTAAAAAATAGATGTAGAAAAATAAAAAACATTTTATTGTCAATAACTTTTTTTGCGAAATTAGTGCCCTTTATGAGATAGTGTGGAAGAAATATTGTACAGCCGGACAGGCCACAGATGACATGGCGCATGCGCATTGCGTGCTGGATACCTAAGGCTACAAACATTCAGCACATGCAATGCATATTTCTTTTTCCACTGCAAAAATGATTAAACCCACGCGACTGAATGTTACACGTACATTGCCTGTATTTTTTAATGGCAGGCTTATCTTACAACAGACTTCAAAAGTTTTATTTCTCCTCCCTTTTTTTATTTAGATAAACACTGTATATCTTCGGGGACCGCGGTAGCACAGTGGTTAAGGTACTGTGCTACAAATCGGAAGGTCGTTGGCTCGATCCCAGCTTGCGTCAGTTGATTTTTCATTCACATAAAACCCTTCCGATCGCACTATGGCCCTGAGGTCGACTCAGCCTCTAACAGAAATGAGTACCAGGAGTATTTCCTGGGGGTAAAAAGCGGCTGGTGCGTAAGGCTGACAACCTTACCACCATCCTGTGCCGTTGTCACGTAATCTGGGAGCCTTAACTTCCTGGAACCCTCTGGGCCTGTCCAGGCCTGTAATGGGACTGCTTTACCTTTTTTTACCTGTATATCTTCTTCTTTGTGGAATTTAAAAGTTTTATTTTTCATGTGACAAAATATAAACACAAGGGAACACAATACCTACGTCATGAAAAATTAAATCTGGCGTATCCTGAAGCAAAGTAATGAGTCTATGCAACTTATTCATGTTCGTTTCAGCAATCAGGGAGAGGTGAGTCGAAAGTGAGGTACTCGTTATTGGAATGCTACTGTACCGGTGGAGATGGCTGGTGCGTTCACTTCCGGTCACATTTCTCTTTAATGACCGCAGGATGATATTGTTTCGAGGCAATTCTGTACCACCTTTTTCCGAATGGATGAACACCAAAGGTGGAAATGCTGGCACGTTTATTGGTCCATGCCTGTTCAACATGTGAACGCTGTGTAATATTTACCATTGCAGAGGGTCCGCAGCGGAAGCCAGGTGTGCTTCTGTGTGTAATTGATCTGACGATGCAGTCACTATCCCAGTCTGCACACCGAAGGGCCGTCGTGCATCGAGACATTTTCTGGGAGACACTGAGGAAACTCACGAACACATCAGTTAGGGTTGACGCGGTCGAGGTTCGAACTGCTTTCATCCTACATCAAATTCAGGAGATGCACATTTTAATCTGACTCGTTCTGTAGAATTATTTATAAAGGTAAAACTTTGACATGCTTAAATGTTTAGAAGCATTTTGCAAAATGAGAAGTCTACGTGCAGTGCAGCAATTTGGTGTCAGCTGTGGCAACGTACGGAGTTGACACACATTGGTCATGATATTCTTTCTCATTCATCAGGGTCTGGCGTGCCGAGTGACACGGATTGGCCGATACAAGGTAATCCTATAGTCGTGGCTACTCAGAATTTCTCTGGTGCTATGAAACCCTAACGTGGGAATACATTTTTCTGCCAACTTGATTTTTATCGTTGCACTGAATAAATAAAGACAATAACCTTCAGAGCACTATCT
>Ga0131853_10015308_pt1 | contig 14032 bp, 8 predicted proteins | sample TergutLab28metaG_FD_92764 | JGI IMG/M metagenome (GOLD analysis project Ga0131853, IMG submission 92764) | Labiotermes labralis P1 segment gut microbial communities from Petit-Saut dam, French Guiana - Lab288 P1 (version 2) (version 2) | ecosystem: Host-associated > Arthropoda: Insects >... | reverse complement strand
TACATTTCAACTGTACATTTCAACTGTACATTTCAACTGTACATTTCAACTGTACATTTCAACTGTACATTTCAACTGTACATTTTACCGCAAATCTCGGACACTGTTATATACTTTTAACTATGCTTGTACTCTCTCAAAATGGCTACATATGTTAGCCGGGAAATGTAGGGGTCCCTTTTGTATGGTATAAACTGTGCAGCTCACAGTAAACTTATATGTATATTACTCACTGCAGTGAAGATATACAGCATCAAGTTGGAACAGACAGTAACGCTTACTCCTGTTATTTTTATTAACAATTGTACTGTATAAGAGCTGACATGGTAACATCATCGTCATAATCATTATTACCATCATCATCATCATCATCATCATAATCAGCAACAACAAACACAACAACAAGAAACCACAAGAACAAATAAGATGTGAGAGAGCGACCACACCCTTTTACCTGTCACAATGCTGTACGACCTTACTGCTTAACTAACATTAACTAGCAAGTTAGTTAACCCAGAGGTGATACGAAAGACTCGTACATTTGTTTTTAATTTTGAAATATAAGAAGAAAAAGCGTGTTCAGTTATTATGACTTGTGAGATGCAGGATGAGGTGAATTGATTGTCTTATGTCCCCACGCTCCCCACAGGGAGACAACCGCCATCTTAATTACTGGCGACACGGTACGTCATTTGTTTCACACCCAGGGGGCCAGTCTCCGTCGCGTTGCCCCAACAACCACCCCTCAAATTAGAACTTCGAGCACAAAAAGCATGTACATCGCCATATGTAAGGATTTGTCCACACGAACTGCAATCGACTTATCGTGCTAGAAGCTTTATGCCATGAACAGAATTTAGTTTTTGCTCCCAGGTTTTTCTACAGATGCATTTCGTGTACACCACAGGGATGTCACCATTCCTGATAATGCAACAAGTTTCCCCGATATATTAATGTTCTCAAGCCACTAAGACGAGGACTAACTAATTCAAATAAGTAGGCTTAATAGTGCAAACCATCATATAGTGCGCTTGTCTTCTAAGCATTCTGTGTTACAGAAACAAGAATCTCCGGATAAATTAAATGACTCGGTGAAGTAAAGTACAAAACATCACAGTAAACTTGACCTCTGTATGCCACATTTATTTCCTTTACAGTTTCCTCCCACATTTAGATTTCAACATTTTTTAATTCAGAATTCGGGACACAACCCAAGATTTAAAATAAACATTAGAAAGGTAATAACATTTATCTAGAAAAATCCGAAACACGTGTTAAAGGATGCAGTAGACAGAAACAGATGAAACAATGTGCAGACTTCCAATATAAATGTGAAAATGGTAAACATAAGTACTGTCTCAGATATCGGGTTATATTAAGTCATAAAGTGTAGAGGATAACATCTCCTATAAAATGTAAAGGTGAAGTTCACCCTAAAACAGGCCACGAAGGCCGAGAGGGGGGGGGGGTAGATGTATAGCCCTACTCTTTCTTTAACTTCGGCGCTAGATGGGGTGGATGGTCAACACCACGCCCCGTCCGCTTTACCCCCGGGAAAGACCCGATACCCATTGTATAGGAGACCGGGTGGGTCCCAGGGCCGGTCCGGACGATTGTGGAAAATCTCGTCCCCCATGGGGATTCGATCCCCAGACCACTCAGTCCGTAGCGAGTCGCTATACCGACTGAGCTTTCTCGACCCACAACATCTCCTATACTGTAGGTTTTATATTACATATTATTACGTTTAACACTTGCACACTTTGCAACATACAGATAAAAATACGTACAGAATTTGTAGATCTAGCTAATGTAACAATAAACAGCACAAAAATAGTATCTTGCAACGGAGTTTTACCTCGTATATTTCCAATGCTATACAAGAAAGTGCTGATTTTTCAGCACTTTACTTGGTAGATTCGTAAATCCGCCATTTCTCATTTCTTCGGAAAATTCTGGGACTGAGCTGGGGCAATGTCTCAAGTCAAGTCAGACCAAAGTTTTACATAGAATTATCGAAACTCGTGTTATTCAGGAAAATATGACTTTACACTGACATTTGTTTCCAGGATAACATAATTCGACTTAGGACTTTGCAAACATAAAATTCTAAAATAACTATTGGCTACTTGTACTTCCCTGTCATCCACAATCCCTAAAGCTCACGGCTTCTCGAACACACGTAATAATATCTCCACGAAAAATCAGTCGCATTGATACGTAGGGAAATCCGCCTATTCTTACATTCTCCAAATCCTCAACCTCGAGGTCTATATGAAGAATTATTCAAATTCTTCGATAAATATAACTTTCAGTACAAAATTAGGCTGCGGGCTGGATTACCGAATAAAATCTGTTTTTAATCCCGGGCAGGGTCACGAGAGTTGTTTCTCTTCAAGACGCCCTTACTCTTTCTGGTGCGGAGACGATTCCCGAAACGTCGGATTTCTGTTCGTATCGATAAAAATAATCGTACAAGACTCTATTTATTTTGCCGACATGTACTATCCACAATCCTTTTTCACAACTCCTTGTACAAGCATGTTTGAACCACGTACTGATACATACAAAAATTTGGTCCTATCAGTTTTTATAGGAGATTTCACTTAATTTCTTCAGTGAATATTATTCTTTGTTATTTATTGTCCGCCGTACACAACAATGTGGTGTCAAGTAAATTTATACAACAATTAACAAAGCTACATATTTTAACCCCTTGGGATCATCCTCAGGCTTATAAAATATGGTATCATACAAGGTACTTCTGTTGTACGTACCTTGTATGATACCATATTTTATAATCCTGAGGATGATCCCAAGGGGTTAAAATATGTAGCTTTGTTAATTGTTGTATACATTTACTTTACACCACATTGTTGTGTACGACGGACAATAAATAACAAATTGTTATATTGGCACAACGGGATGGAAAACCCTCAATTTAGAATATTATTCAGGTACACAAAGTAACGAACACAAACTTTTCCTTCTCTCTCTTTCTCTCTCTTTTCAGGGCCTTCATTTCTCATCAGCACCAAGTGGGGAACAAGAATGAAATGAAACCGTGTTGTAATAAAAAGTGTGAGTGAGGAGCTGTTACATCAGAAACATAAGCAAACTGTCGTCTCTACAATTACCCGTGTCAAATCTTTCTTCTTCACCCTCTCCCCTTTACGGTTGTCACTCCTCTTCTTTGTTTTCTACTGCCTTTTTTTTGTGAAAGAAGTGGCTTTGTCACCTTATTGAACTTTAATCTAAGAGGTGTAGACGATATGGCTTGGTTACTGTGCTACAAGTGACGGTAAACGGAAAGACTAATAACTAATTCACGTCTAACAATATTGCATTAATATAGGGAGCCTGTAACATAGAGGTCATATGGGAAACCTAGGCTTAAGCTGGAGGATATCAAAGTGCAGTTTAAAAATGTGTGGAGTTGACTCTTCTGGATAAGCACTGGATATAGTGACCGAGAACATAATAATGACGCTTCTATTTCTATAAATGAGTAGGGCTAACATTTTCTATCGGCTGGACGACTACCAGCTACTCAATAAACCCTATTCTCCACTGACAGCAAATAATCTAATCTCATTTACGATATTTTGTTTTATTCTTCCCTTACCGCATTTCTCTAAGGTTCAATCAATCTCATAGCCGCTAATATGCATACAGTTTTTCCCTCATCAAGTGAGAGACCATACATGTAAAAAATGTTTTTTTTTTATTTTTTGAAGTAAGTAATTTCAAATTATTTTTCGAAGAACAAAAATAATGTAGAGGCCTCAAAGGCAAGAACATTGGCACAGGCATTTGCAACTGTGTATCTTGGCCCTTGTCTTTTCTCGCACCCTCACGTGACACCCCATGTAACAAATAGACATGAATTACCATAAAAAATACTACTGAAACTCTAAAAGGAAATTACCTTACAGTTAGAAATGGGAAAAGGAAGACTGGGGTAAGGGAAAGTTCATTTCCGTAAAGCCGTAATATTGGAGTGGGTGAGACACCCAGCCGACTGAGTAACAGCCACACTAATCCAATAAACCTGGTCTGACGATTCCGCCAAACAGTGGCTTCTTGGTGAAGGAGACCGAAATTCTTCAACCCTGTTCACAGCAAAGTATTTCACAGGAGCGAGTCCTCTGACACAATTCAGACAGGCCAGACTATACCAATGTGCCTACCGTAACATTACAACCTGCTTTCTTTATGCAAAGCGCAAGATAAAATGCATGTAAGTAATATCATGCCCGTCCGTCCGTCCGTCCGTCCGACACTTTCTCTCTCTGACACTGTTCAAAGTATTTTGGTTTTTAATTTTAAAAAACAGTTCACCTTACAAAAGTGTGTAGACAAAGATATTGAGTAAACAATATTAATACATTTTATCCTATTTTACCTTTATAATCTACGTTTTACACGAATATTGAGGTACACTCGCTGAGGATGACCCATAAAAAGTCGAAACGCGTCAGAGTTACAGTGTTTTAATTGCAAAACTTTACATTTAAATGTTGTGCATTTGTTGATATATTCGTAAATTTCATAAAAATGGGATTTATTATTATATAGCTATTAATTCTTTAAATATCAAAGTACGTGCACACAGACATCACGTACAATGTCATTTCAATTTTTGTGATTTACCTCTAAACGTTTATTCTAACATTTCTAGCTGTAACGTATGTAAGGCACAACGAAACAGCGGCCAATGTATTTTTTAAGCAATCGAGACAGAACTGCGTCTGTGCGCAACGATGAAATCTGTAAGTAGGCTATATTTTTTAACATCCGCTTCAGACAGCTCGTCATGGTTGTCTCTTCCATGGATGGGCTGAAATTCACTGCATCATTCGGGTCCAGTTAGAAAACGTGGACATCCTTTATATATGATGCGGAGGATGGTTACGTGTTGCAATTAACTTGCGAAGATTACATAACGTCGGAAATGGTTAAATTAGATGTGAATGTGGAGCAACACTAACATGGAAAAGCTGAAGTCCTAGGACGATTGCCAGTGTGTCCACCACAAATCCCGCACTCTCTCTCCTCCCAACACTATGAAACTGAACAAACTCCTGTTTCTTCTTCTTTCTTGAATTCCCAACAAACCGACCTATAATTACTTCAATTGGATTATTTCCATCCCGTTGTGTACATGTAACAGGTTTTATGACATTGAACCGTCTTTACACAACATACAATTAACTGTTGCAAATCTACAAATGGTTAATTAAGCAACATGTTTCGGCTTTCTAAACCATGGGATCCCATCTGTATAGCGAACGAATGTACCTTAATTAACACCATCTTTTGCAAGTCTGATGTTGGCCGAACAAGGCCGAAACATGTTGCTTAATTAACCATACGTAGATTTGCAACTGTTATTTGTATGTTGTGTAAAGACGGTTCAGTTTAATACAATTTGCGACCTATAATTAGCTATTGTCATTATTCAATAAACATTTATATTGATATCACAAATATTGTAGTGATTAATACCAACCAACTGCACATATTAATAGTTAAAAAATAAATACTGCGACATATTTCGGCTGTTGATATTAGCCATCTGAAGGAATTGCCATTATGCAAAGGAAGTGTATGGTGCTAAAAGCATGCCGTCTTCGATAGAAAATGGTAGAACTAAGCGGTACGCCATATATTTTCTTTGTGCGAAGGTAATCCCTGAAGATGGCTAATGTCACTTATTCGAAACGTGTGAGAGTAATTATCTTACAAATGTTAACTAGTGCAATTAGTTGGTAATAAATACAATCTGGCATCTCTATTGCTCGGTAAATGTATAATATTAGATTTTTTTTCCTGTGCCGCTTCGACTCGATTCCGGGTCATGGCCTCCCTTTAGAGGGTTCGCGATCGCACTCACTGGACACGCGACATTCGGTAGGACTCCCCTGGACGAATGATCAGACCGACACAGAAAGACACTACACTCACAAGAGAGAGATATCCATGGCTTCGAAGGGATTCGAACCCGCAATCCTAGCAGCCAGCCGCCGCAGGCCCAAGCCTTAAACAGCGCGGTCATGGGATCGGCTAATATTAGATTGAGTGGTTATAATTTACCAAGCAACTACAACATTTCTCTGCAGACTTTGCAAATCCAGACTTAGGCCCAGAGACGTAAGTTCTTCTCGACCAGTGGACCGAGCTACTCCGCGTAACCTTCCCTTATGTCTGAGCTGTCTACAAACACACACTGACCTCTAGACCCTTTTATATAAAGGCAGAATGGTCGTTCGAAAGGTCGTGGACAAATTACCGAGTGTTGTAACATCATACCCCTGAAGAAGGGAGTCCTCATCCACACCTCCATGAAAACCTCAACACTTTCGCGCTATAATTAGTTTATGAATTAGCTAAGTGTGTAGGAATGAAACTTGCACGAGAAGATGCAGCAACTTAAAGCTTGGTTTTTAGACCATGTGGAAGCCACGGTATGTATACTGGGGGGTTTTTGTTGGAAATGAATATTTTAATTCCATACCAACAAATAAACCCCGGGAAAACAAATGTTCTTATAGCAACAATCAAAAGATAAAATATTTACACTTCCAACTAGTATTAAAAATAAAAAATGACAATAAATAAGAGGGGTCGCTATAATGAGAACCAACCCTCTACACCTGTCGTATTTCCTGCACGGATCTTAGTCACATGTTTCTATTCCACTCGGTGACAGGGTAATTATTTCCCGCACTCCAAAAATAAAAAAAGAAAATTGGTAAACAAGGATTTTACAATTTGGAAGCACATTCAATCGTGATGTTGCACGTGTTGTTATTCTGCCTGTCACAACTTTCAAGTACACGTGTCAACATTTAAATGATGCTAACAATGGACAGAAAGTCAAATTAAATTGGAAGAAATAGATTACACTGTAGTTACATGGAAAGTTGAGTATTGTATGCCAACATAATTATTTGACACGAGTTCTGTTAACAGTAAAACGTGAGACGAATTCGGGAGGAAATACAATTTTCTCATGAAAATGGGTTATTTGAGTTGTGAAATTACCTAATCCAATTTAATTATCTGATGAATAGCGGACTTGCCACACACGCGGATCAGGTTCGAGTCCTGCGTCGCACATTAGAACACGTACTGCAAACGAACAGAACACCCCCACAAGTAAAAGGCACTTACAAATTTCAAAACTGACACACACAACCGTAACATTGTGGCAACTTGGTAGAAAAAAAAAGCGAAAAAAATAGTTCCGATTCCAAATCCTGATGCAAAACTGTGCAGTTTTGTCACTTATGCTGAATTTTATGCAAAAAATTCGAAATTTTAAACTTACTATCCATTCTTCAAGTTCTAAATTTTATCGAGGGGTAATTTCACGACACTTTGCCCTAGAGAGTACAAGTTTATTCTCATTTGAGTTGAACCGACTTCAAACAAGTAGAAGAGGTAGGCATGGTACACAAATATAGAAATTAAGAAAAACGCATGAATGTCACAACTTCTTTTACAAGATATTTATTTCAATATTTGGAATCATCTACCGTATTTAAAAACTAATTTATCCAAGGTTGAAGAAATCCAACGAGATGCAACAGTATGTAGATATTTATTTACTACTAAATGACTCTACATGTTTCGGGCGTCCATCGCGCCCATCATCAGGAGTACATAAAACTGTAGTTGCAGTCTCTGGGACAGAGGCTGGAACTACAGTTTTACGTACTCCTGATGATGGGCGCGATGGACGCCTGAAACATGTAGAGTAATTTAGCAGTAAAAAAATATCTACGTACTGTTGCATCTAGTTGAATTTCTTCAACCTATAATTACGATGAGAGGAACCACGAATATAAAATTTAATTTATCTAAATGAAACCCTTTTTTGTGCTCTATTACGGACGAAGAACGCTACTTATTGAAAAAAGCAGTAAAATGGTTTAAAGTCAGATAACATCAAGAATGTTAATGTTGCGTTGAAAATATACTTCCGTGAAATTTTCAGTCATTTCCAGGCAAATAGCTTCTTGAATCAAGCCTCGATCAGATCATTTCGATAGCGCATCTAATTGCGTTCCTTTCAACCGCCCAACGTTTTCTGCTTATCGTCTTAGACGAAAGAGCTCTTTTAAATTACCCAAGTAGTTATCAATTACGACAAAAAGCTCTGTACGAAATGCAATATTTATGTGAATTGGAGTGAGACGTGGAGGTGTTTATGAAAGATGTGGAGGAATGATATCGAGAGACGCGGTCCTGGTAGATTTGTGAGTAAAATGTTCAGTTTCAATTCGGAAAAAACTAAGTAAAATCACGGAAAGCCTCATGTAGGACAATCACAACACAATGTCTGCCTAGTCACGAATGCAAGTAAGCTGCCTTAGTATTCACACAATCCGATCAAAGATACCTTGTATTTTGTTACGTAAACAATGACACACATCAGAAGCTAACACATCAAAATTTTACCTGCACTAAGCTGTAAATTAATTTCTGTATGTTATTCGAACAGTAATTGAATCAGTGTATTTTTCCTTCTTATCCAAAATCTTCAGTTTATTTTATTGTATTTTATCAAATTTACTTAGTAGCGTGGCCGTACTTTTTGTTTCCCTTTTACTTGCTAAATTCTGGAAATGTGTGCTACAATTCAGTTAAAGGGGAGATTTGAATTTACAGATAATATTGTTCGTTGTTTTGTGCGGGTATAAATTATGGTCCGTCGCTCTGAAGAAGGATAGGGGATTGAGGGTGTTGAGAAAAGTATACTGATAAACTGTATCTACAGGCAAGGAACTGCTTTGTGAAGGGATAGAACCACATGCAGAACTTCATAATATCCATTCTTCACGCCATTATCAGAAGCAGTAAGTCTAGCGTCACGAAATGAACAGCACATTTAGCACGAAATTAGAAAATGTAGGACGGGCAAAAAAATTTGAAGGAATGTGTTTATTATAACGCAAATCTTGAGAGATTTATGAATAGTTGGCAGGATAACATTACAACACATCCTGAGTAGTTGAATGTAAATTTTGGATCAAAATTCTTGTGAATTATAATAGAGTCAAAGTCTGTTATTTCCAAGTAAGATTCGCGTAACATAGAAATGGCAAATTTTGACGTTTTGCCGACCGTGCATCTCAGTATATTTATCTCAGTATTTAACCAACTTGATGTACAAAAGTTTTGTTTTACAATAACTTTATTTCATGCCTCTACATGTTTCGAGCACATGTGCTCAGCATCAGGAGGTCAAAATTGCATTACACAGCCTCTGGTATCATCATCACCTATAGGTGGCCGTCTCGTGCACAGGTTGAGAGAGGACACAGAAGACCTGTGCACGAGGCTGCCACCTATAATTGTGATGATACCAGAGGCTGTGTAATACAATTTTGACCTCCTGATGATGAGCACATGTGTTCGAAACATGTAGAGGCATTAAATAAAGTTATTGTAAAACAAAAATTTTGTGCATAAAGTTGGTTAATTACTGAGATAAATAAAAATGGCAATTTCTTGACATGTTGAATCATTTGACCTTTAATGGAAGGTTTTCTATCACAGTTTTTCAGTCAGTGACATAGTTAAGTTTTACATGATTAGATACGTAGAATAGCCATGATATTACAATATTGCTCTCCGATATTTTTGTCAGCACCGTGTCTTGACAGTACTGTTCAAATCTGAAAGGCAAAATTATGGAAATTTATTAAAATTAAAAGATGTTGAATTCAAGGCATAATAAAAATAATAACTATTATTATTATTATTAAATTCAAACCATGAACTTCATTCTAGTGACTAGTAAACAGTCAACACCGGGTCAACACAGTGGCAGTCCATTGTGTATTAATTATTTCATTGTCCGTATGTACATTACTTTGCTTTACCTAACCCCTTGTCTTTAAAGGAGGATAATGTACCACGTGTTCTCTATGGAAACCTCCCATATATGCCACACATTTTTCAAAGGATTTCTTGATTTCATCACAGAGATATGAAGCGTGTATTATCTTATAACCAGCTGATAAAACAATTACGTGTGTATGTTGGGTTCCATACAATTCAGGCGAATTGTAATTCTGCAGCGACTCTGAACTACAATTCTATCTCAAGAGGGAATGTAAAATACTTTCAATTGAAATCAAACTGCTCTGAGCAAAATTGAAGGTAATGAAAGACAAGCGACCGTACAAAAATAACAGGGTAAGGAAGAAATAGTTCTTCAAACATTTACTAGAAATGGTAATAAAAAATAAGATAAATTAGGATGGTATAAGGGAGACAATAAAAATCTACTTTCTTTTTATTTCTGTATATTCCCTCATGTCCCAATCTCCTTTTTGTTCTTCTGGTTGGATTCATTTATATCACAGGCTCTCTCATAAGAGTCGCCATGTTCGCTTGCAAGGAGACAGATGTTTTTAAGGCATTTAACACACCATTAGCGCCCGAAGCAATGAAAAGTCAGTACGCTAAAACTTGAAAAAATAAAAAGACGGAATAAGAAAAGGGGACAAAGAGTGAAGGGAAAATAAAATGAAAGCAGAAAAGGAAGGAAAAAATTAAAGAGTGAAACGAGAAAGGGCTGGGGTGGGCGAGAAGAAGGGGGAGTCCGAAGGAACACAAAACGAACAAATGGCTAACACGCAGCAGGAATAAAAAGTAGTCAAGGTGAGGAGTGGAAGTGGGGTCAGTAGGAGGGTGGAGGGGTAAAACTGTGAACCGGGTGCTCCCAGTTCCTTTAGTACTGCAGTAAACAAATTGCATCCAAAAAGCTCCTCACACTTTTTAATTAGTGAGGGCCCTCCTTTAACGTGTATGGTATAATCGTCAACACATTTTTTTTGTATTCTTATCCTTTTCTTCTTATCCTATTTATTTCTTTTATGTTCTGTCCTTTTGGCTCCATGTTTCTTTTCGACATGGTGCCACAGAGACCCCTGGATTCGTTATATGAAACTACTCGTTTTGGGGAGAAAATTATGTCTATCTGACCAGTGTGTAATCATAAGGACCAATTCCTTACCTTTATATGTCAGTGCTCCTGTTCGGGCCAACGGCCAGACATTTTCTTGCCTCGGCTTTCGAAGACTTTTCTTCTGCACTTTGTTAATGTGAACAGTTTAATGCACCGACCGGTTTTACTTCCAAACCTGTACACGTTACGACAACGTAGTTTATCCACTGTTCAACAATAAAGAAAACATGGTTATATGAAATCTGTTATTCGAAAAACCGTTAATAGTTGTAATTCCTGTATTTAATTGTTCTATTAAATAATCAGAAAACATTCGAATAACCGATCGTTATAACCAATTTTAAATATTCTAAATTAGACACTAACACAACAAAAACTTTAGAAATCTAGGCTATATCAATTTTACAGACCAGTGTATAAATGAAGGTAATCTTTCGGTAATTGCTCTCTATTTTTACTCACAACTTTCTTGAGAAATATCAGATAAACTGCTCACTTCTATGGGAAATGTGGTAGAAGACAGGACTGGTGTAATGTGGACTATTATAGATGGAATATTTAATTATGTACGTAAGTAATATCAAATACAAGATTGAAATTGATTGCAAAAACGTGTGTATTTTGCATTTACTGCGAATAAAGTACACGTGAAAATATTTTCTAAAATAAATTTTATTTCACTACAAAGAAAAATTACACTAAAACTTTATTTTCCATTGTCAAAATATTCTGTCTGTGGGAAGTCCTTAATATGAAACACAGCAGACAAGAATTTTCGTTAAAGAACTGACAGGCACAAGCAAAAGCAAGGAACCTCTACTTTCCGATGAATGATTATCTTGTTCACTACTCAAAAATATTAATATCAAATCAAATTACGTTAAGGGTGCGTTATGAAGGACTCCAATAGCTCGTTGAAAACTACCTTTTCATAGTGTTAATAAAACAAATTACTTTTCAGAATCTAAACGTCATTACATTAAAATACGTAAAATTTTCTCTACATATCTTTGAAATCTAATAGATATGACGACACACCAATTCTAATTGTGCCGGCTGTTTTAGCTTTCCTAAAGATATATAACGATTTGCTCTCTAGATTTTTTGCTGGATTCTTCCTATCTACGACACGAATGAATTATGAATCAAATTATGTCTGTACAGTCATTTAACCTGCTGAATTTCAGAACCTAATAGGGATCAGTAATTCTGCCTTCGCGAGATTAACTGAGCGGTCGGTCATCAAATTTCATGCGATGAATTGACTTATCACGTAACAGGAAAATAAGGTTATGAACAAGACAGGCAGTGTAAATATAAACGCTACATTCAGGCGCGTTCGTGCAACCATTGTTGCAGTGAGAAAACAGTGAGTATTACTTATTGTGAGTGTGTGTTTGTAGCTTTAGTTATCCGGCATGCAAAGCGCACTGTGGCCTGCCTCGTTCTACGGTATTTTTTCCACATTATCTCATAAATTGCACAATTTTCGAAAAAAAAGCTTTAATGAATATAAAATGTGTGTTTTGATTTTCTCTAAAAATTTTGTCTGAAACATTTCTAAAACTGAGAAGTACTGAGCAAGATAAGATAAAAATGTGTATTGGTCTTCATGTAAAATACCCGTTATTCTTGTCCGATTTTAATGAAAATTGAATTTTCTTGACAGATTTCGAAAAAATGCTCAAACATCAAATTTCATGAAAATCCGTCCAGTGGGAGCCGAGTTCACGCGAACAGACGGACATGACGAAGCTAAAAGTCGCTTTTCGCAATTTTGCGAACGCCTCTACGAATAGCACACAAAACATGCAGTTACCCCAGGCAGTTTTGAAGCAACACGTGACAGTATATAGAGACTCGAAGTAAGGGTACACTCTACCAAAGAATATAGGAATGTTCCCACTTGAAACTTGAAGGTCACCACATTATTCATTTTCTGCCACAAATTTGTACGTGTTTCAAGGAAATTGTCCAAAAGCACGCAGAAGCAGCGGACTCGAAATTAGAAGGTCGAATGTTGCGCTGCATTAATCTGCATATTGGTGTTCCGTGGTCCCCAGTAATGAACAAGACGGAGGGGTAAAGGAACATATTGGGGGGGGGGGGGCCTCCATTAACGGGGAACGGGAGAGAAAGGACTGTTTTAAAACGAAGAAAGAAAAAATAGTAAAAGGTTTTAAAAATGTCCAGACTTTTTAATTAAGAGAATTTACTGCTGATAAACTTTAAAGGTCTGCTACGAAGCAACCCTAATCTCTTACGCCAAGAAGCTTGTTACATACCGTCCACAGATACGAAAGCAAAACGAATTAAAAATACTTCCCCTCGCTGGCAATTTGCGCAGTAATTAAAAAAATTACAAGACAAAAGAAAATCACCCTAAGTTTAATCTCCTCTCTTTTGCTCCTTACGCACATCACTTTGACTCGATTGAGTTATTTATGTGCATTTGTTAGCCACACGTTTTTGTGCTGCAATTGCAGATCCACTTTAATTATCGCCCGCTTTGATTGCTACCGATAAATATCTAATTATCTAGTGAACACCACTCTCTGCGAAGCAATAAAAGAAACGAAATATAAGTTCTTAAATCTTACGGCTGGCTTTCAGGGCGACCACCGCAACCGGAAACTTCACGCATAATTTTTACCTGTATATTATCCTATCTGTAATGTACTGCATACAGCCAGATTTCTAGCTAACTATTCAACTTACCTGTCGACTAACATTACCATAGCATATTGCCGCATAGTGTCTTACTGGTGTTGATTCGACTGATTCACAACAATACAAGCAATATGGTTATCACGTAACAATGCGGCGCTTTCTTGCAAAAATTGTTGCAGCGGAAAAGCAATAAGTATTACGCGTTCTGAGTGTTTGTGTTTGTGTGTGTGTTGTGTTTGTGTGTATGTGTGTGTGTGTGTTTTTATGCATGTGTGTGTGTGTGTCTTTGTGTATGTGCGTGTGTGTGTGTGTGTGTGTGTGTGTGTGTGTGTGTGTGGGTGTGTGTGTGTGTGGGGGTGTTTGTGTGTGTGTATGTGT
>Ga0131853_10015306_pt1 | contig 14032 bp, 5 predicted proteins | sample TergutLab28metaG_FD_92764 | JGI IMG/M metagenome (GOLD analysis project Ga0131853, IMG submission 92764) | Labiotermes labralis P1 segment gut microbial communities from Petit-Saut dam, French Guiana - Lab288 P1 (version 2) (version 2) | ecosystem: Host-associated > Arthropoda: Insects >... | reverse complement strand
GTGTTGTAGTAGCATGTCTGTAATAAAATATGCTATATTAGCTATCTTTTTCTAAAATTTTCATTTATAACACTTGTTATGCTGGCATTGTGGTAGCATGTCTATACTAGCTTATATTATGATATATTAGCTATCGTCTTCTACATTTCCAGGTACATTATCCTGGTCGTCCTAGTGCTTATTTATGTAGAATCAGATAATTGGTATATTGGATAGATCATAATATAAGCTAGTATAGACATGATACCACAATGCCAGCATAACAAGTGTTATAAATGAAAATTTTAGAAAAAGATAGCTAATATAGCATATTTTATTACAGACATGCTACTACAACACCATCATACCAACGAGAGATAAGTAAATTTAGCATGAATTAATAGCTCCCTGAAGATGGTTTAAATGTAAACCGAAACATGTCGCAGATTTTAACTATTTTAACAAATTAAAGTTTTATAGTTCAAATGAAAAAGTGTGCATGTGTTGGTGATTATTGTGAATATTTATGTCTTATTTAGAAAAAAAACATTTAATTTCTAATATTATCTGCTTTCTAATTCTAATATAATTAATGAATATTGACCTGGAAATCATGTGGAAACGAACTGTAACGGTGTAATTTAAGGTTTTATCCCGAATTTCGCTATGGAATAGGGAAAACTTCGGCTTTGCGACAACCAGTATTCGGATCGAAGTCTGAATAATCCTTGTGCTAGGAACGTACCGGTATCAGGAGTGATGTCAGGCTTCCCCCGAAAAGTAGATGAGAACGGCGCTCTTCTGAGCTATTGTGCAGCGAGTAGTGGTAACTCCTCACCGACATTTCTGGTCAACCTATCGGTCCCATCTCGATGCGTAATAGCCCAGAAGAACGCAGTTCTCAGGTGCAGGCGGTTTCTCGAAGGTCTTTCATCTTTATGGGCCGGAATTAATTCCAGGCCAGCCCATACGGTGCACATCATGGACAAAGGGACACTGGGAGAAGTTTTTCTCCCATAATACTTACCACAGTTCCACCCTTCCAGGATTATCTTACCAATGCTACCTATTCATTCATTTGTCTCCCACCGACGCTACGTGACTGTTAAAACTAAAAGTAAAGGTAAAGGTAAAGCAGTCCCGTTACAGACCCGGAGTGGCCCAGAGGGTTCCAGGAAGTTAAGTTTCCCAGATTTCGTGACAACAGCACAGGATGGTTGTAGGTCGTCAGCCTTAGGCACCGGCCGCGTTTACCCCCAGGAAATTCTCTTGGTACTCATTTCTGTTAGAGGCTGAGTCGAACCCAGGGCCATAGTGCGATCGGAAGGATTTTATGTCAATGAAAAATCAAATGACACCAGCTTGGATCGAACCAGCGACCTTCCGATTTGTAGCACAGCACCTTAAACTTTTGGCGCCGGAATTATTTTTTTTTTAATTTTAGCACACCCTGTATTTAAAATGTGAATAATACAGGAACCAAATACGTTAGAATTATGAAACAAACTGCATTTTGAAGAGAAAAAAACGGAGAGTGTACACCATGTTTAAAATATTCGGTACCTATATTGGTTGAATAAATATATAAAATGCAACTTTGGAGGTTAGCGGTGCGGTACGTCAACTATAGTTGACGTTAGGCGTCTAAAGGTTAACCACTGTGCCACAGCGGTGTCAACACTGAAGGGTAGGTTTAAATTGCACACAAACTTTACTACAGCAAAAATAATACATGAGACCAGGTTGCAGCGAGATACGTTCCTGGTGTCAATTTGAATATTCTACCAATCAGTGCGGAATAATACGTTTTAACCTTTGACGATTCGGAAAATGCTGGCTTCGACGGGATCTGACCTCAAATCAGGGACATGTGAGTGACCCTGTCAAACTAGGGGTCATGCATTTCAATTACCTGTCTGAAGATATTCCCGCATATCTGAGTCATGAGCAAGAATTGCCATATTGTCACAGGATGGAATTATGTTACTCAATACGAAAGGCAAGTTCGGCATTTCCCGCAGAGAGTGATACTGGTGTTGGTCTATTTTTATTGTGCACGCCATGTACATTGTTACTAAAACAGCTGCCAATTAAACAGAAGGTTTTGGAGGCGCTCTCTATAACTTCCATTCCTATCCTAGTGAAAGTTAGGCGCAAATGCGATAATATTATTAAAAGTATTTCAAGGAAATAGGGTCGATCTAAGGACCACCCAGAGGGAAACTGGAGGGAGGGGACCTCCTTTACTGGGGGCCCTGGAGAATGTGTGAAGGAAGGCTCTGGAGACGTTCATCTCTCTCGAAATGGGCCCCCTTGGGGAACCTAGAAGGGGTCTTCTATACCGAGGACTTTGAAAGATGAATGAAAAAGGGCTCTAGGAATGGGGCATCTCTCTGCGAGAGAGCTCTGTGAAGGGAACCGGGAAGACGGGCTCCTTTTATAGGGACCCCAAAGGATATGCTAAGTAAGGCTCTGGAAATGGGGGTCTGTTTCGATAGGGTCCCCGCTTTTGGGGAACATTAGGGGACGCTCCTTTCCTAGGGCCTTTGAGAGAGGGGATAAAGTTCTTTATTTAGGGAAATTTTTATGAGGAATATGAGAGATATGTAAAAAAGGCTTTGTAAACCGACAACTCTCTCCATAGGGGCCCTGCTGGGGAATCTGGAGGGGGGTTCGTTTTCAGGGACTTTTGAGAGCAAAAAAATTAATATCTAGTTTCCTTTTTCTTGGACCCAGAGGATATTAGAAGTTAAGTCGGGGAACCAACAGGAACTTTAGCATGGAACAGGGCTCCCCTGAACTAATATCAGATTATGGGGCACAAAGGGCCCGTGTAAAAGGCCTAGATGCATCGGGACCGTTAGGACTCGAACACAAATGCTAATCAATCAATCAATCAAGACCCACCCAGTCTGTTATTCAATGTGTGCTGGAGGACTTATTTCTGGATAGAAGGCAGTCGAAGGGTGAGCATCATTGTACATCTCCTTCTGGTGCCGAGCTTGAAAATGCGTGGATTTACAGTTGCACATCCCAACACTGTGAAAATTTTACTACGCAGATCATTTGTAAGTGTGTAGATTTGATTATTATGGTTCAGGTTATGGAGCAGTGTTGGCATAAGTGATCATGGCAACGCACTCTGAGGGCCAATGTAGGCCAAAACTAAGTTTCTGAAGGAGGTATCTTTATGGAAAACATCCCATTTATTATTAGTAAATAAACTGCACATTTTCAATCTAACACAACACATATTTATAATTGAAAATGTAACTTTAGAGGCGTGCTACATTTTTCGGCCTGTACTTAGGCCATCCTCACGCATGTCAATACAAAAATCCGATAAGGAAGACATAATAAAATATAAGGGCCCCCTTGTTTATAGTCGCTGTTTCTATGATGATAATACACAGAATAAAAAATGTAAAAAGAGGTAAAAGTAATATATTATACTATAGGGTACACACTATTAAGGTACAGGTAAAGTGATCCTGTTACTGGCCTGGTGTGGCTCAGAGGGTGGGCAGAGGTATAGCTCTACTCTTCCATAACTGCGGCACTAGAAGGGGGTGAGTGGTCAGCAGCACGCCACGGCCGCACTTTACCCCCGGGAAAGAAGCGGTACCAATTTTACAGGGGGCTGGGTGGGACCCAGGGCCGGTCTGGAAGGGAGGAAATTCTCGTCCTCACCGGGATTCGATCCCGGACCGTCCAGCCCGTAGCTCAGTCGCTATACCGACTGAGCTACTCGGAACACACAAGATGTAAAACATGAAGTTATAAGACATAAATAGTTTTTTAAAATGCATATATATATATATATATATGAATATAAAGACTTGTATTTGACTTAGTTGTTCGAAATATGAAGCCCACGTGTCGAGGAACAATTTGAATCAAAATAAACTTGTGTTGTGTTGGATGGAGTAAGCGTAGTTTATTCTGAAGGGGGATTTTTTTCTTTGGAAGTAATCAAATTGGTAAAGTGTACCCTTGTAGAGACACTGAGGCTCTGTACAGGCTGTACGGCCAAGAGGGGGAGTAGAGGTATAGCTACACTGTACAGGCACTGAGGCTCTGTACAGGCTGTAGGGCCAAGAGGGGGAGTAGAAGTATAGCTGTACTGTACAGACACTGAGGCTCTGTACAGGCCGTACGGCCTATAGAGGGAGTAGAGGTATAGCTATACTGTACAGGCACTGAGGCTCTGTACAGGCCGTACGGCCTATAGAGGGAGTAGAGGTATAGCTATACTGTACAGGCACTGAGGCTCTGTACAGGCTGTACGGCCAAGAGGGGGAGTAGAGGTATAGCTACACTGTACAGGCACTGAGGCTCTGTACAGTCTGTACGGCCAAGAAGGGGAGTAGAAGTATAGCTGTACTGTACAGACACTGAGGCTCTCTACAGGCTGTACGGCCAATAGGGGGAGTAGAGGTATAGCTATACTGTACAGGCACTGAGGCTCTGTACAGGCCGTACGGCACATAGGGGGAGTAGAGGTATAGCTGTACTGTACAGGCACTGAGGTTCTGTACAGGCCGTTCGGCCAATAGGGGGAGTAGAGGTATAGCTATACTGTACAGGCACTGTGGCTCTGTACAGACCGTACGGCACATAGGGGGAGTAGAGGTATAGCTGTACTGTACAGGCACTGAGGTTCTGTACAGGCCGTACGGCCAATAGGGGGAGTAGAGGTATAACTCTACTCTTTCTTGACTACGGCACTAGAAGTCGGTAAGAGGTTAGCGTCACACCCCGGCCGATTTTTACCCCCGAGAAGGACCCGGTACCCATTGTACAAGAGGCTGGGTGGGCCCCAGGGCCGGTCTGGACAGGTGCGGAAAATCTCGCCCCCACCGTATTTTTTTGGGGGTTGGGGATTTTAAATGATTTGTCGTAACAAACTGTTTATTATTCCTCCCTCACCCGTCCCATGATGTCTTACGTCCCTTTACCTTCCAATTAATTTCTATTGTTGATTTGAGGTTTCCGCGCCCCTTCTTCCACAAGGCAAAACCCACACAATTCTATACAACGCCAGTTCGCCTACTGAATTCTGACAGGTGCAACAGTCTTGTGATACGGTGCGAAAATCCCTCATTACAATGGTTCAGCACATTACATCGGTCACTCAGGAGTATAAGAAAGACTCAACCAGACGCCGTACGTCCCCTATTCGTTCCCCGGACCGTCCAGCCCGTAGCCAGTCGCTATACCGACCACACTACCCGGGGCCCACTTCCGTGGAAGTACCACCTTCATAGTTAAAGCTCACCGTCACTTCATATTCAACAAGTTAAAGTGTGATACTCGTTCTTGGTTAACTAATCACGGACAGCAAATCTATTGTTGTCTTCGGTTAATATATACGCGGTGTGATTGATTGTAATGAATGGAAGACAGAGAAACGCCACGAATGCACAAATATTGGGAAAGTAAAACGACTCGAATTATGATGGCAACTGTACGTCACGTCACTACCTGAGCGGAACGTACGAAATATCGGGCAGATGGATTTTTGTTCGACTGAGTACCATGACAGGCTCCATCGGTGCTGCATGCTGCCCCTTGTACACTGATGTCACTGACTAGACTAGACAAGTGGCAAGTTGCATTTGGAATGTAATAAGAATCAAAGTACATTCATTTCCAACTAATTGCACAGCTGATATGTGCGTTCTTCTGAGATATTGCTCCCCGTAAAGTGGTAATTCCGTACAGACGTTTCGGGACGACCTATAGGTCCAATTTTCAAAAGTCAAGATGTCCAATAAGAAGCTGCATCGCGGCGGAATATTGAAATCGATCATAATTGCACATCTGTTGGTTAATGTGTGACTTGTATTATTAATTAACGGACGTGTTTCAGCTGATAATAACATCCGTCCTCATAAAATTTGTTGACAGAAAGAAGCGTTTGATGGTGAAACACCTTATCATATCTTCGTCAGTTACACTTGGTGACTGATGAGCTGTAATATTACACGGTTTAATTATCAATGTTTGTTTTTGGCGCTACAGCACCCCCTCCCCCCAGTGGGTCAGGGCCTCCTCATTCACGAGGTTTCTAGATCACACGCAACGACGTATCACAGTCAGTAGTTCTCCCCTGGATGAGTGATCAGCTCGTCGCAGAGACCTATACTTGACAACACACAACAATCACAACAGACAGATATCCATGCCCCCGGTGGGATTCAAAACCACAGTCTCAGTAGACGAGCGTCCACAGACCTACGCCCTTAGACCGCACAACCACTGGGACCGGTGAATTATCAATTTTTTATATTAACCCTTTAAACGTCAAGTTAAATCCCATCTGCTATCTGTTGGCATTATTAGGAGCTCACCATATTCTCCACGTTAGCAGGATAAGGTTAAATCCCATCTGCCATTTTCTGACATTATTAGGAGCTACATATTCTCCACGTTAGCAGGATAAGGGTTAAATCCCCTCTGCCATCAGCTGGCATTATTAGGAGCTCACAATATTCTCCACGTTAGCAGGATAAGGGTTAAATCCCATCTGCCATTTTCTGACATTATTAGGAGCTCAACATATTCTCCACGTTAGCAGGATAAGGGTTAAATCCCATCTGCCATTTTCTGGCATTATTAGGGGCTCACCATATTCTCCACGTTATCAGGATAAGGGTTAAACAAATACTGAAATTAGGTTAAAAGTTGTGAAATATTTATAATGTTTTCTGTGTGTGCTTATATGCACACAAACTTCGAACAGCAGATCGTTCTCTCCGATCCTATTTGGATCCTAAATCCAGTACAGCACAGCTGACTTACTGTTTCTTTGTCAAGTACAAGTTGATGTATGAAATACTGGAATTAACGCATGTCTTTCGTAACAGTTCTTTCCCACATTCCATTGCGTCGGGTCAATGCCAGTCGGTTCCCGGAAAGACTGTTCTGTTTGTCCTTGTTGCACGTGCACTAGACCTACATAACTTTCACCTTCGGTAGCACAGGCACAGTGGCACTCTCACACAGGGGGAAGAAAATTTTATTCAATTACGAGATGAAGGGTGGCTGGAATTTTTCTCACTTTTTCCCCATATAATTTCAGCCTCCTTCCCTTCCCCCGGCTGGCGGTACTACCGTCTACATTTGTCCCACCCGCAGAATATCGCTGTCTTATCCGAGCTTGACGTTACTTTGCTGCCTTGAAGACAATGACGATGTTTTCCTCAGTAAAGTTAACAGCTATTAATCTTTATGGTGTTACATCCCGGAAAACAGTGTGGAGAGTGAACTACGGGCTAAGTACCCAATGAGTACAGATATGATTGTTTTTCCACTCCAGGCAAGTTCTGATATACACTGATACACCCCGTCAAATCGGTAAATTTAGCCACTAACAGGAAATCGGAGTTCTAGAATTAGTCAAACTCTGCTCCTACTATAATTTAGTCGGTATAGCGACTAGGATACGGGCCGGAACTTCCAGGGTTCGAATCCCGGTAAGATAGGTTTCTATTCTCTGAAACGTCAAGACCAGCTTTGGGGTCCACCCAGTCTCCTATGTAATGTCTACCGGGTTTCTTTCTTGGGGGTAAAGCTGCAGGAACGCGAAGCTGACCACTCACGTTCATATAATCCCAAGATTAAGAATGAGTGGAGCTATACTTCAACTCCCCTTATGTGCCTTCGTGACATGGAGAGGGATACTTTACCCATTCTTACACCCCACCCCCCCCCCCAATATTCCGCACGTGTTCATGATGTGGGTCTTAATTAAGACCGGATAAAAAACTCCCTCTTTATGGACAATGATAACACAATTAAGTTACGTGTACTGCAGAGAGACCGGTGTAATGAAACCTGTCGTAAACGGAGCCTACACATAACGGAAAACGGTCTTCAGTAGAAAACCTTTACTTATTCCTTGTACCTGCATGAATGGGGAACCTGTAGCAACAGGAAAAATTTCAGTCCTTTGCTGTTCCGTTATAGGCAGGTTGCGCTGTGTTAGCAGTCACATCCTATGGAACTGCGCACTTGACTCTCTAAAGATGAGTATTTTTATTGCTTTTATATGGAATGTCCCTAAAAGGGGCAAGATTTAAATTGCGCGCCGTTGTCGTTCTGTTAGGTTGGCGGCAATGAAATTTTAACATCTGTCATTTGTAATTTTTTTGCAATTGGAAGTCACGGAACGCTACACAAAGGAACAAAGAGTTATTATTGTGAAAAATTTTATTACAAAATTTATTACAAAATTACATCTTGCGGCCTTATTTGGACACCCCATACAAATTTCTCCCTGCCTTTCCCATTTCATTCTACTGTTTTGAACTGCGTGGAAGTCAGTGTTTTGAAAGCTGATGATTGTTGGTAATCCGCTTGTAATGAAACACTTTTGTGTGTGTGTGTGTTTCTCATTGAATTGTACATGATGTACTCCAAACTAGCTGGTTCGTTTTGAAGGTTTCCGTAATCAGAAGGCTGTTTATGACTCACAAAATCCGGGTCATGTAGTACAATGATCGTCATTAATGAAATTAATGACTTTGAGCTTAAATCTGTTGTACTTACTCCATGGTGCAGAGTCCTTCTTGAGCAGCTAACTGGTTTGCAGCTAGTCAAGAAATTCCTCGCATTTCACGGAACCCGAATGTTCATTACCGCACTCACAAGCGTCCGCCACCTGTCCCTATCCTGGGCCAGCCCAATCCAGTCCATATACCCACATCCCACCTCCTGCAGATCCATCCTAATATTATATACCCATCTACGCCTAGGTCTCCCGAATTGTCTCTTTCCCTCCGGTTTCCCCACCAAGACCCTATACACCCCCCTATCCTCACCCATACGTGCCACATGCCCAGCCCATCTCATTCTTCTCGATTTTAGAACCCGCACAATATTGGGTGAGGAGTACAAATCATTTAGCTCCTCGTTATGCAATCTCCTCCATTCCCCCGTTACCTCATCCCTCCTCGGTCCAAAAAATCTGTAGTACATATGACGCGGAATGCATCACTTTTCAAACCCTAATATAAAGATTTTCAAAATATAAGGTGATCCCTCCTGTCCTTTTGATTTATTTAGGAAAATGAAACCCAAAGTTTTAATAAGCACAAATTCACACTGTGAAGTAGATACAGACGCATAACGCACCATAAATGACATAACAGGTCTGTACTAAGGGTGGGACAGTCGGACCGGTCAGGCAGATCCCCGGGGAACCAAAGTATAAAGTACGCTAAACCGGCACTGGAATAATCGGAAATATTTTGCTGGTAAACTCAAGTTTCCAAATGCGAAAGAATTTGTCTGAAAATTATCAGAAATTTGGGCATTCGCCTTCAAAAATTTCGTCAGTCCTGTCTGAAACTGAAAATTGAAAGAAAATCGATTCAAAGGGGTGCCAGATTGCTATCCTGTCTGGGGCGCCCATGTGTCTAGGGCCGGCTTTGTCGGTTTTGCAGTACTGCGTGACAGAGCGACACAATGGCTTGCCTTTTAGTCACTGTTTGCTGTGAAGTGACGCGTCCCTGACATGATACTTTGATATGTCATTAAGTCGCCCTAATTAGGGGATTCAGGCGTTCTGTGCAGTTACTTCCGGAAAAAAAACTCGCCTTTATTCGGGTGTATAATCAGTTACAATAGTTCGTCATCTGATATTCAGTGACATGTGTTTACAGTAATATCCCACTAATCTCTTCCACCCGTCATTTTTCGGTGTTTTATGCTCACTGCTAGCTATTTGCACCAATCTTATCTAATTTTTCGTTGTATCTGTGTCAGACCGTGACATGGTTTGAGCAGATTACAGATATGCGTCGCTTAACGACGGAGATACCTTCTGAGAAATGCTTTCTTAGGCGATTTCTTCGTTGTGCTAACGCGTGCTTACACAAACCTAGACAGTACAATCTTCACGTTCGCACCGTGCATCAATGACAATTAAACACTTTATTATCCAACTAATGCACAGTATGTATATATATATATACTACTACCACCACCACCACCACTAATACAACTACTACTACTACTACCACCACCACTAGTACCACTACTACTACTACTGCTACTACTATCACCACCACCACCACTACCACTGACACTATTACTACTACTATTACTACTACTACTACTACCACCACCACCACCACTGATACCACTACTACTACTACTACTACTAACACCACTACTACCACTGACACTACTACTATTACTATTACTACTACTACTACTACTACCACCACCACCACTTATACCACTATTACTACTACTACTAACACCACTACTACCACTACTAACACCACTACTACTATCACCACCACCCCCACTACTACTACTACCACCACCATTAATACCACTACTACTACTACTAACACTATTGCTACTACTACTACTACTACTACCACCACCACCACTAACACCACTACTACATGACAAGCCAACTTTGGTCCCTAACCTCCTCAATTTTAATTCCCAGAATTTTCATGTCTAATGCCAGGCTGTTCCAACCTGCGGAATATTACAGTTTTCTAGTATCTCTGGTCACCGAGTCTGTCTACCTGACCTTTAGCTTCCCTCTTAATCGACCACGATGTACTTTTCCTTCCAAGCTGTCTCCTGCTAACCAGCCCATTCTAGCCCTCATGTTCACAGGCACTACTGCAGTGCTGTCCGTAAAGGGCCGTAGCGGTGACACAATTGGTGGTGTCTTACAGAATGGGGAATTGACGGAAACTGTGGGAAGGAGGACAACCTTGATAAGACTTTACTTTGAATTACCTCTTATCGACAAACGGTCCAAATGTTCGTCATATGAGTGCTGTTGTGGCTCCTAACAACACTGGCAACATGTGCACGTGTTAATGGCGACTGAGGAAAGGCACTGCCTTATTCAACTGTTAAGTTGTACAGTCATCGTAAGTTTTTGAGGAATTACCTCGTCATTTATATAAACACATGCCAAAATACAGATTATGTCTCCAAATTGTGTCTTAATTTTAAAGACATTATGGAACTGGATATCTCAGTCGGTATAGCGACTCCCTACAGACTGGACGGCCCAAGGATCGAAACCCGGTAGAAGGGTGGAATATTTCCTGCACACGTCCAAACCAGCCCTCGGTCCCACCAAGCCTCTTACACAATACGTACTGGGTCATTCCCGAGGATGAAGCGTCCAGAGTGTTGTGTTGAACTCCCACCCCTACCTAGCGTCGACGTTAAAGAAAGAGTAGAGCTATACCTGTACTCCCCACTGTGGGCCTTCGTTGTCTGTGCTGGGGTGAACTTTAGGGTTTTGTCTTACCTTTTTTTGGAAACATTACGCAAGAAAAAGATAAACTGTCCTTATGTCGTTTTCTCTACACACATACTAACAAGGAGAAGTTAAGACCTCCAGCCTGTAAATTGTGTATTTGGCAACTCTGACAACTCACAGAGAATGAAGCCACACACAGCATATCTTTTCTTCTATATTTATTTGCAGTGGAACTTGATTGTAATGGCTTCCAGATAATAATCTCTTTATGCATGCATCTGGCACATCCCATGACCTTGGCACACTCTTGCACTGCGTTGTACAGCCACTTTTATGATGCATTATCATTTACACAGTGTAGCCTAATTTAGCTCTCTGTATATTTGCTCGTGTCTTGTATGATAGATTAACCGAGTTATAAATTGACGTACGGTTTATCTGATCCTTCTATTACGTAGCACTTTAAGGGGATTTTTAAATAATGAATAGGTGAGGATGTGGAATGAAGAGGTCTTGCTATATTTGTTAGAATACTGCGCAATATTCTTGAAACTACGTAAGGAATAAAGTTCTTACTTTGGACTTAATGAAATATTTACTTACCGGACTTAACCTTTTGACGCCTAATGTCCACTATAGTGGTCGTACCGCAACGCTAACCTCTAAAGTTTCATTTTATATATTTATACAACAAATATAGGTACTGAATATTTTAAACATGGTATACACTCTCCGTTTTCTTTTTCTTCAAAATGCAGTTTGTTTCATAATTCTAACGTATTTGGTTCTGTATTATTCACATTTTATATACAGGGTGTGCTAAAATTAAAAAAATAATTCCGGCGCCGAAAGGTTAACTGCTGAGAGGTTAAAAATACATTTTTTTATTTGGAAGATCCAAGGTTCGAATCTGATGTACATCCTGGCTTTCCTCACTCCCTGTCACCACACACTTGCTGATATACCTGCATCTCAAAATGTGGCCATAATCACTTCCTCCCATACGCCTTCCAATTCATTATTCACTGTTACTTTCAATACTGAAATTTATGCAGGCCAATCTGCGATTCTGACGGACTCGTTCAATAAATCATGAACAAAATAATCATAACGCCCTCCTAATTAATTTCTTTGAAATAAAAATCTTTATTGCTTTCCTGTGGGGAAAGAGAAAACATGGAAAACCTAGGTATAAAATCTGGCTCAGAATAGGGGCAGGTGGCCGTCGCTTTGAAACGCAGTAATGAATCTTCGGGATCTATAAAATTAGGAGAATTTTTGGCTAGATGAGTATTTATTAGCTTCCCAAGAAGGATTCTGCTTCACATTAGTTGGTTAGTTTTTTAGTCTGTTAGTCATTTAGTTCGTTCTTCAGTTACTTCTCTTATCATTTTCAGTTACGGCTCGAAAGTGTGTGTGTGTGTGTATGTATATATATATATATATATTTATTTATTTATTTATCCAATGCCACCACATGTCCTTGTGGACTTCGTGGTCCTCCCTCCTGGGCATGGCAGGAGTGTAACCGACTTCTGAGGTTGGAACGCCCATGAGGCGCAGTTGCGTTGTCCCGATGATGTAAGTGGTGATATAGAAGGATGTAGTGCCAGGAGGGCCCTTAAACCTAAATTCTACTAACCTACCCAGAACATGGTCACCACGGGAATCCTCCCATTCAAGGAAAATTCCTACTGTAGAACCGGGAATCGAACCCGAGACTTCATTACTAGTAGTCAGAGACTCTGACTACTAGACCACGAGGCTGGTCATCTATAAATAAATAAATAAATATATATATATGTATATATAAGTACCTCGTTCAGTATCTTGATTTCATTACAAGATAAAGAATTACAGAACTCCTGAACCTCCTGGTGTATATCACAAAATAGTCCGTCAACTGTTCCACTTTTAGCCGAAACACGCAGCTATAATGCAAAACAGAGCGCATTTTTATCAGCAGAATATCGTGTTGGACCAAATTATATTTTTAATTATTTCTACGTTTGTTTGCAATCAAGGTTGTTAAGCCAGATAAGGTATTAAAGGAGAAGCCACAGTATTGCCAACTTTGCTGCAGATAATAATTACGTTTCATTAACAGGTATTCAGTGTTATATCTATTTACATCACAGGAAGTTAAAGGTTACAGTGTTCTGAGCCGAAGGAAACGTTCTCCGACCGTCACCACACAATTACAACGTATCTGAATATTTTTAAATACTGAACTTATAGTCTCACGGCCCCAGCGGTCACCGGACTCAGTGTGCATAGTGCAACGCAGTTATTATGTGCTGCACATTTGAGAGTGAAACCTCATGTTCCTGTGACTAGCAAATCGCGACCCACATTTCAGGTGCACTCAGCGTCCTTGAGCTACTCCGGTGTCTGACAGACGTAACTGGAACACGTGTGCTGGTTGCCCCATAGCTTACAGCGGGGGGGCTCTTCCTCTCTATCAGAATTTGTTTTTAAAAGTTACGCGAGGTCTGTCCAGGTCGCCTGGACAGCACCCAGGTAACAATACAATGGAAAATATTAGAACTATAATTTTGCCTGTTGTTTTGTATGGGTGTGAAACTTGGTCGTTGACACTGCGGGAGGAAAGGAAGCTGAAGGTGTTTGAGAACATGGTGTTGAGGAGAATATTTGGACCTAGGAGGGACGAAGTAACGGGAGAATGGAGGAGATTGCATAACGAGGAGCTAAATGATTTGTATTCCTCACCCAATATTGTGCGGGTGATAAAATCGAGAAGAATGAGATGGGCTGGGCATGTGGCACGTATGGGTGAGGAGAGGG
>Ga0131853_10015305_pt1 | contig 14032 bp, 10 predicted proteins | sample TergutLab28metaG_FD_92764 | JGI IMG/M metagenome (GOLD analysis project Ga0131853, IMG submission 92764) | Labiotermes labralis P1 segment gut microbial communities from Petit-Saut dam, French Guiana - Lab288 P1 (version 2) (version 2) | ecosystem: Host-associated > Arthropoda: Insects >... | reverse complement strand
TCAAGTCAGCACAATACAGCCTACACAATAATGCACCAAGTAGTCGCAAGCTCCTGAAGATGGATGTATTAACATCCGAAACATGTTGAGCAGTAAATTGACATAATAAAGCAAGTGTCATCAGGTTGGTTTACCTTTATTCAAATAGCAATCTGCAACTCTTTCATACCAACACCAATTGTACTGGGTGTTACATTTATTGTGGATATCAAGAATGTGCCTGAAGAGGAAACAATTTCCATCCCTTTCGCCAGTCAGCCTATATGCTCTTAGCCAGGGCCAGGCCGAGACATGTGGGTGCCCACGCAGTCTGAATCATTTCACACTCCTTAAAAAACCGATATTTTTTAAAGTGTTTGGCCTAGGACAAGGATGGCAAAACTTTTTGAGGGACCACACCCAAATTACATATAATTTTCAGAGAAATTCTTTTGCATGTGGGAACTTGAGTTTACCAGCACTGTATTTCCAACTATTCCAGTGATGTCTTAGTGCCCCTTAAAGGCTGGCATCCCGGCCAGCTGCCTGGCTGGTCCACTCCTTAGTCTGGACTTGCTCTTCACATTAGGCTGCATATTCTCACTGCTCATCCCATCTAGGAAGTTGCTGTTTAGCAAATTCCTTAGAGGATTCCAGAGAAACATGCTGCTCAAACTGAACTACATACAAACCAAAGTGTTTACTTTCCCACTGAGTCATTGTTTACTTCTCATCATTAAGCTTCACAGAGAGCATAAAACTCATTACTCAGGATGTTCTTGGCCTTGTCAACACATCATCTACAGCCGTCTGTGTGTACAGGAGGTTGATGTTTTAAAGTAGTCCATTCTGTGCATTTTCATATTGGCATACACCATTTGTCATACCAATTAAATGCACATTCTTAATTAGCACAAACATTAAGTGAGGTGCTCCAACATGTTTTGGCACACATGTACCATCTTCAGGGAGAATGCAATGCTATTTCTTAAAAACCAATGCTACTGTGAAGTTGTTACCGAACTAGATAAACCAACTGTGGACAACAAGCATATTGATCAGGTTGGATCATTCAGCTACCTTGGTACTATTGTGAATGGGAGTAACATCCTGGAAGAAGAAATTAAGAATTGCTAAAGGGAATAAAGCATTCTATGCAAACAAAACACTTTTTAAAAGTAATCTGGTGTCCAGGAAATCAAAACTGAAGTTATATTGGCCAGTAATTAGACCAATTGCAGTTTATGGCTGTGAAACATGTGTCCTCAAAAAAAGTATTATACAAAAACTCTCTGTGTTTGAGAGGGAAATATTAAGGAAAATATTTGGGCCAACTAAGGAAGCCACAGTATTTGGAGAATTGAAACAAATAAAAGTAGTTGGATGAATTAATTAAACACCAGAACATAATTAATTATGCTAAAGCCCAATGATTGAGTTGGTTTGGAAACATAAATAGAATGCCCAAAACTAGCACAGTAACAAGAATACACAAATGGAAACCATTCACAAGAAGACCAGCAGGAAGGCCCAAGTCTCAATGGGAAGATGATGTCAGGGATGATCTGAAGAAGATGAAGCTTGTGAAGTGGGCAGAACAAGTACAGGACCGCCCTAAATTGAAGGCTAATGTTGAGAAGGCCAAGACTCTATCACTGTTATAGCACCATAGAAGAGAAGAAGACTGTGAAGTTGTTATTTATTAGTTTGCTTGGTCTGTAGCAGCTTTGTCACTGATGATGATTACTTGTGACAGGTACAACTGTACATATTTTGAAACATTATCATTACACTATGGTTACAAACATGTCTTGTCATTAAATAAGATGTATACATAGTGGAAATATTAATGTTGTGTTTCGCTGTGGACGCTGCTGATAGTTTGGAAATATACTTTCTGTTTGGCAGTATATGTATCAAAATCCGAAGTGGACTGGGTCCCTTTGTTTGTGACGTGTCTGGTATCAGAGCCAGTAAGACATGCCCCTACTGGCTATGATTCCAGACACAAGTTGCTCGTCACTGACCAACGTGCTGCTCGCTCAAGGAACACAACATTTCTCAAAAACCTAATGGTTGTGTTTTTCTCAGTGAACCATGCCAGCCAGCTATAGTCTTTACATTTGGGAATTATCTGTGCACTCACATGCAATTATAGAATGAGGTTCAGTATGTATAAGAAACCAACTAGATGTCACTTTTGTGTTATCCTTTATTTCTCCTTTACAAGTTGCTCAACATGTTTCGGGCAACCATGTGCCCATCTTCAGGAGATGACGACTGCGTACTGTTATCGCCACATGTTGGTGTTGTGCCGTGGCTGCAGGAAGGCTGTCAGAACCGGTTGGCAGGTAGTGTGTCCATTGAAGAGTTTGTAGCACATCCTCAATAGACACACTACCTGCCACCCGGTTCTGACAGCCTTCCTGCAGCCAGGGCACAATACCAACATGTGGCGATAACAGTACACAGTCGTCAGCTCCTGAAGATGGGCACATGGTTGCCCGAAACATGTTGAGCAACTTGTAAAGGAGAAATAAAGGATAACACAAAAGTGACATCTAGTTAGTTTCTTATACATACTGAATTACGGTGCATGGTCAACCACACATAAGAAAGAGGTTCATTTCAAAGACTTTCACATGATACATGGAAAAACTGCTCCAAGATGCTTCATGTATAAAGTTGTATGTGTTGCCTGGTGTGTATTTCACAGCAGAATCCTAGAAGATGATAACTCAAAACTACTATCAAGAACTGTTTTGCAAAGTGTGGTATTCCAGCTGATAATGTCTACAGAAGTGACGAAAATGAACTGAAACTTACTGATGGTGAAGAAAATGACCGGCAAAGTTTGAAACCTCTTCAAGTACAGTCTGGGGACTCACAAAATTTGACAGTGCAACAAAGGTTTGTGGAGTTCACAGTGTCAATCAGGTGTTGGACCAGTGGTTGGCAAGACCAGAAGAAGAACCAGAAGAGGAGGTGGCCGAAGAAGGTAATGTTATTGGATGCACTTAAAGGATCATCTGTCACCAGGAAGTATGAGTGCCAATCTGATATCAAGGCCAATGTTATTATAATGTGCAAAAGACTTGAAAATTAAATATGCAGGTTGAGAGCTAAAGGAAAACTATCAAACAACACATATTGACTGGTTAAATAAATAAATATAGCAGATCACTTAGCTTCCTCCCATCATTATCAAAATATGTCACACTTTGTGAGCAGTACCTCCTCCCCTCACTCGTTGTTCTCAGTTTACAATGTGTGAGGATATCCGATGTGAGTAACCAGCTATCATGTTGTCATGTGACATCACATTGTCATAATACTATGAAGATGCTGTTTCCAATTTCCACATATGTACCATGCTGTACATATAACATAAATGTTTAAAAGTTTGTATTTTAAATGGCATGCCAAAGTTTTGTTATACAGCAAACCACATTTTTTTGTAGTGCATAATTTTTATTCCCTGGATTTTGCATTTTCCTCGATTATATATTCAATTTGGGGTGCTTCCTAGAGAGTTCTAAAATAGGGGTTTCACGGTATTTTGGTTGCCAGAAAAAGGTGCATCAATATTTCCTGGCACACTGCTGTAGCTCTGACCCCTTGTTGACATATTACATACATTTCTATCTGTTGTACTGTTTATCCTAACACGGTAACAACAAGCATAAGATAACACTTTCATTGTTGCACCGTGCATTTGACTTAAATTCACTCTTTATTTCACCAACATATGCACTTGTAAATCGATCAATATTAACGCTAACACATTAAAACATTAAAAGATGAAAATTATGATATTAAAACTCCAACATGTTTCGGTTTTTTATCCATAAAACCATCATCAGGGAGCAAGTTCGTACACACGCTCAGATACAAGAAGCCAGAGCAAGGAAGAACAAGTAACAAGAAATCCAACCCCATCACATGTACAATATGACATGCTGCCAACATACTTCAAAAACAACTATAGACTAAAAGCAACTTTATTAGGTACGAACTTACTCCCTGATGATGGTTTTATATATAAAAAACCGAAACATGTTGGAATTTTAATATCATAATTTTTATCTTTTAATGTTTTAATGTGTTAGCATTAATATTGATCGATTTACATGAGCATATGTTGGTGAAATAAAAAGTGAAGCATAAGATAAGGACAAAATATATAAAATTTAAGCAGGATTGTTTTGATTTGCTAATTCTCTGATCTTTAAGTCTCTGAATGTGATTCACCACTTCTTCCACGCCAAAAGCAACCTTGTAAATTCTCCAGAACCCAACTCCCAAGTGCAAAGTAGGAAACAGTCGCCAAACAAACATATTGGTTTTCTGCTGGCAACTATATTTTTTTACCTCTGATCTTGGTAACAAATTTTTGCATTATCATTTCACTTTAATTTTGGTACTTATTCCAAGTATTTGCTATGGTCATGATGTAACAAATCACAGATTTACAGCAAGAGAAGAGAAGGGCAGATGTATGAATACTTACAGTAACAAACCACCATGAGTCTGGGCGGAAGATGATGCGAGACACAAAATTCATGCTACTAGCTGGAGATATAACATGTAGATGAAGGTGCTGAATTGAGGTGAATGGAGGATAATGGAAACCAAACCTGTCACAATTAAAAAATATATTAGTAAAGGAAGAAGAAATGTTTGGTCTTTCAAACTGCGTATGACTTTACTCATTTGTACTCCTCACCAAATGTCAGTAAAAAAAAAGGTAAAGTGATCCCGTTACAGGCCCGGTGTGGCCCAGAGGGTGGGTAGAGGTATAGCTCTACTCTTCTATGACCGCGGCACTAGAAGGGGGTGAGTGGTCAGCAGCATGCCCTGGCCGCACTTTACCCCCGGAAAAGACCCAGTACCCATTGCACAGGAGGCTGGGTGGGCCCCAGGGCCGGTCTGGATGGGCATAAAATCTCGTCCCCACCGGGATTCGATCCCGGACCGTCCAGCCCATAGTCAGTCGTTATACCGACTGAGCTACCCGGCCCACCACCAAATGTTAGTAGGGTGATGAAATCTTGGGTAAGACATGTGGTAAACGTGAGAAGGCAAAAACAAACACAGGTACAGGCACAAATTGTGAAGGAAAGAGACCACATGGAAAACACGGACAAAGATGTGAGGATATTACTAAAATACTTGTTACAGGAATAAGATGGCAATGCATGGGGAGGATTCATCTGGCTTCTGACAAGGACAATTGGTGAGCTCTTGTGAGCATGGTAATAAACCTTAAAATTCCACAGAATACAGGGAACGTCTTGACTAGCTGAAGATGTAGCAGGTTTGCAAGAAGGACCCTGCTCCATGGAGGCAATCAGTTATGAGTTTGTTCTTTGGGACAGGAGCATAATTAATTTTCTCACCTGGGTAATGAGGGGGTATAGAACATTTTTAACAGTTTAGCTTATTCCACTGGGGTATGCAGCAGTGCAGTTGATAAAGGAACTGTGCTGCAAGCCAGGAGGTGGCAGGTTTGATTCCCAATGTGGCCAGTGGGATTTTTCTTTGACTTAATCTTTCCATACACACTATGGCCATGGGGTTGACTCAGCCTCTAACAGATATGAGTACCAGAAGTATCTCCTGGAGGGTACAGGTGGCTGATGCATAGGGCTGATAACCTTACCACCGACTGTCTAGAAATTCTAGGAGCTTCAACCTCTTAAAGCCTCTTATAGCCCTCAAGGCTTGTCCAGGCCCTTATAAAGATTGCTGTACCTTTAAATGCAATATATTTCAATTAGAGTGCAGTAGCATTGTAATTGAAATATATTGCCTCAAGAGAAACTATGAATAAGGCAGCACTCTGAAGCACAATCATGTTCTTAAAAAATGTTGCTAATGCATTATGTGTTCTGCAACAAGTTGGCCGGACTTAAGGAGTGTGTTCTGAAGGTCACCTGCAGCAAGAAATTTTCTATGAACTACATACTGATTTTGACACTGTCAAGTTAGGCAGGATGTAACCTAGTCAGGCTGACTGCTAGTGCAGTGATCTGTCATCACTGGAAACATTCAGTTCTCTGTCTGCTTGTAAGTCTCTGCAGCCAAACATTTCTTAGTCACTAGTCAAACAAGTTGTTTTCAATCCTTCTACAGACAATGAGATGTATGACGTACTACACATGTGTTTGAGCCCATTTATAGTGCCATAAAACTGGAAAGAGGGGTTTGATTTCAACAGAATGTTGCAGCAGGGCACAAACATATGTTCCAGATAACTGTAAGCTTCAATTCCTATTGTCAGGAAATGTAACACTTGATGAATTCCTGAAATTATTGGTGACAAGTTTTAAGTGACCATAATGTAATATATGGTATAAAGGCCATTTGCTGACATCACTAAACTCTAAGCCCAAGGGTCACATAAGACCAATGGGAGAGCTTGAACTTTCCCATCCACATGGATTCTTGCACAAAAATCAGAATAAGATTCATGTAAATATGTAAAGGAATCAATCAGAATCAGATGGGTTTATTTGAATATAACGGTGATGTATTCTGAGAATAATCTGGAAGGGTTCACTACTGACTAAGCTATCTAGAGGAGTTAACTACCAACTAAACTATTTAACAGTTACAATTTTTGACACTCAGCTGAATGACATGACTACAGTTCCAATCTTGGAAACATTTATTGGTTATAAATCTGAAGTTGTTTGTGTTATACTCACTGATTTGAAAGGAAAATTTTGAGAGCTATTTTTGGACCTACAAATGACAACAGATTGGAGAATAAAATACAACAATGAGTTATATACATTGTACAAGGAAAGTGATATAGTAACATACATTAAAATTAATCGATTAAAATGGGCAGGACATGTTATTCATATGGAGGAATAGAGCCCTATGAGAAGAGTTCTCATTGCAGTGGTAGAAGGAAGAAGACAGAGGGGCAGGCCGAAACTAAGATGGGAAGATGGTGTTATGGAAGATGCCAGGAAGTTGGAGGAGAGAAATTGGAGGAATGCTGCAAGGAATAGGGACAGCTGGCAGAAGCTTCTGAAGAAGGCCTTGGCTCAAAAGGGCCCGTTGTGCCAATGATGATGATGATAATGATACTCACTGAACTGGCAGTGGTGACTTTTAATATCAAACACATTAAGAGTGCTTATTGATTTTATTTATTCATTAAGTAGAAAGAAGATAAATTTAAGATAACTAATGCAATAAAATCAGGATTTCAAGTGTTTTATGAACTTTCACTCATATACATATCATCTCTACCAGAGCATCTGGCCACATTCTAAAGACATTAGTAGTGTCAATTAATTACAGTCAGATTAATGGTCATAATGACTTGGATTTAATGAATGCACCCATTTGTGGCAGAGTGCTTAATCACCAATGATGCCAGAACAGGCAAGAAGAAGGTGAAGCTAAAGAATAAGCATAGGTAAAGGGGGAAATAACATGTCTCTCTTTCTCTCTCTCTTGGTGTGGTTATGTTTTGATGTACAGAAGTGTCCAGTAAATGCCACTGGAGTTTACAAACAGTGAGTGTGAAAAAAATGCATTTTGTATACAGTAATTGCAATGGAAATGGTACAACTGATGCAATGGAATACCAATGACTATATGCAGCAGTTCCACATTTTAGAACATGAACAGAACATGAGGGAAACCGGTGCCTATGCATGCATGCATACAGAAAATGGACAATCACAGCCTGGAAAAGACATATTACGAACTGCAATGGAGTGCTGTGAAAGCCCACATGTGAGTATGCAGAATTTCCATGACAAATGGCACTGCCTCTCTAACAAGTATAAAACTTTACACAACTCCATATACATACCACATTGTGCAACCAGGGCTACAAATTCTACCCAACATACTGTGCATAGATAAGGCTCAGTTTACATTTCATGGTATACCAAGACAAGCAACTTTCACTCTTGGTAAAGGTAAAGCAATCCTTGTACAGGCCTGGACAGGCCCTGAGGGTTCAAGGTCGATGATGCTCCCAGATTTCACAAAAATCGGCACATGAAGGTGGTAAGGTTCTTAGCCTTAAGCACCAGATACCTTAACCCCCCAGGAAATATTCCTGGTACTAACTTCTTTTAGAGGCTGAGTTGACCCCAGGGCCATAGTGCAGCCAAAAGGATTATGTCAATGAAAAATTCCAATGACACCATCAGGAATCAAACCCGTGACGTTCCGGCTTGTGGCACAGTGCCTCAACCAACTGGGCTACCATTTTCACCCTCTTTCACTCTTGGGCACAGCAAAATTCACAGGAAGGAGCATAAAGTAATTTTGAACAGCAGTTTTTGGATAACATAATGCTTGCAGTACTTTGGAAACTAACTACTCTGATCACATATTATCAAGGGACATTAAACTAGGAATTTTTGTTTGTGGGTACAGTAAAATCCACATGAAATGGTAGCATGTAATTTTCAACAGTGGTTTTTGGCTAACATACGGTTTTGAATACTTGGCAAATAACTACACCAACAATAGTTTACTAGGGAACATTAAAAAGCTGTTTGTTACAGGAATTTCTTTGGAAATAATCTACTGCTTTAGTTAGTAATGTGCCTATGGCAACAAAAGAACAAATACAAATACATGATGGAGTGCCTACACATGTTGACTATCGAGAGTTTGGAGTGCTGAATGAAAATTATCAAGCAAATTAGATAGAAGGAGGTGAACTAGTGCCATGGAAACTCAAACACCTGACTTTAAACCTGTTAGATTTCTTCCTCTGTAGCTAAAGGAAGTCCCATGGGTAACACATAGGTACACTGGAGACCAAGCTACAGCTGGGATGGTGCATAACTGATGCTGGAGCCAGCATAAGAAACAAAATAAAATATATTTAATGAAACAGTGAATTTAGTGATGCCTGTTGGAATGCATACAGTCGTAAGGTGGTCACTTAAAAAAATCTGTTAGTTGTAAACACTGAAGTTGATACTACTCCATATCAAACTGACCTATGGTTTATGGGACCACTTTACTACAAATGACCCCCAGTACATGCTCATGGAGTTTGTCCCAACTCACCGCAGAACACAATGCAAAATTCGTGTCAGTTTCATATTCTGGTTCTAACAGGTAAAGTGGTAAAGTGAAAATGGATGTGGCAGAGTAGTATTACTTTTGTTCAGGCACAGAAAACAAAAGTTTTTTACACCTCTGTTATATTTAACACTTGATAGACATATCAGACATAATGGGGAAGCCAAAACACCCAAGAACTGTCCAGAAATGAGGGCCACAGGATTGATTTTGGCATGTACTGAAATATTCTTATACCTGTTCCTCACACAAAGTGTGGGCCATACTCGCTAGTCTAGCAACCACAATGCTTTTTTAGATAAAAACCTCCCCCCTCTGTTATTTGTATTGATTTAAACATCCTCTCAGGCACATGCTGCAGTCCTCAAGAAATCTAAATTTACTGTGACAAATTATGTTACTTGTGGAAGGGTTACATTGATTTTGTGTCATACCTTACATCAGACAAGTCAGCACACTTTTCAGCAAGAATCTTCTTCCCTATTTCGACAAGCTTCTCCACTGAAAAAAAAAAAAGAAAGACTGAACATACAATGATATTCTGGATATGAAACTAACATGTAGTAGTATTCAGGGAAGGAAATAGTGTAAAAGCCTATAAAGTACTATTCTGGATAGGGAACACCACATACACAGTACCACTGCAAAGACAGGAAACGCTGTCTATATAGTGGTACTGTGGATAAGAAAAATAGTAGGGTCACGTTTTGCGACGGTTCGTTTTATGACGATTCACCTTTACGACCCTTTACGAGCTGGACCAAGCACTCCTGGCTTGTGATGCATTACTGTCACAAACTCAAACGTCCTTTCTCTTCTTAGAGTGCTTTCAGCTCTTTTCCGATGTGCATGTGTTTCTTCTTTTTCTATTTTAGTGCAGTTCTTTTAAGTTGATTGTGATTTTTCACCCATGACATCCATCAAAAAGACAGAAAAGAAGAAAAAATCAAAACAGCTGCTGTTGTATTCTTTCTTGATGTCTTCCGAACCACGGCCTAGGCCTTCTTCAACAAAATAAAAAGTGATTTGATTGCTATTTTTTTTAATTATCTATGTAATTTTTTATATACCTAATTCATTAAATTAAAATCGTATGTCATAATGTAAAGAAATATTGTAAATTATAAAATTATTTGACTAACTTGTTTGGCCCATGAATCTACCTCATTTTAAACCAAATAAATAGTACTCGTTTTATGACAATTCAATTTACAACCAAATATTCGAGAACATAACCCCATCATAAAACAAGACCCTACTGTATATATACACAGTATTCTGTACAGTAAATGCTGTATACACAGTACTATTCTTGGTAGGAAACACTGTACATACACTGAAATTCTGTACAGTCAAAACACTGTATACACTTTTTTATGTAGCTCATAACATGCATATTTTTACAATAAGTGTAACACCCAACAAATGCACTTCACAAAATACAGTTCATGACAAGTACCAAACTCTTATAACCTGGTACCAAAAATTGTAGGAGTTGGATACCTGTTATGAACTGCATTTTAGTACATGCGTTTGTTGGTTGATATATCGACCATGTACACAGCAGTATTCTGGATAGGAAACACTGTACATATAGCAATATTCTGTACAGTTAACCCTTTGGTGCCGGAATTTTATCTTTCGCGCCGTAATTAAATCCCCCCCCCCCGGCCACTTTAATGGCCGTTCGGCCATTTAAAGGGCTCACTGTACGACATATATTATATATATATATATATATATATGTCGTTTGGCGCCAAAGGGTTACACTGTATAAGGTACAGATAAAGCATTCCCTGTACAGGCGTGGACAGGACCTGAGGGTTCCAAGGCAATCAGCACATGAAGGTGGTAAGGTTGTCAGCCCTATGCACCGGATGCCTTTACCCCCAGGAAACGTTCCTGGTACTCATTTCTGAGAGAGGCTGAGTTGATCCCAGGGCCATAGTGCAGACAGTGAGGCCGGAAGGATTATGTCAATGAAAAATTCCAATGACACCATTGGGAATCAAACCCACAACTTTCCAGCTTTTACCGCAGTGCCTCAACCAACTGTGTCACCACGAGACCCAGTTAAACACTGTATACACAGTAGAATTCTGGACAGAAAACACTACATACAGCAGTATTGCAGATGTCCTGTTTGAATTAAATAACCACAGTACCTGACTCAGTGAATGAAAATTCTACAAGAAAACAACACACCTTTAAAGACAAGCAAAATAATTGCATACTGTCCCGAACTAGGAAACAGTTGAGGTTTCAAGGGTGAAGAAGATTCATAACCTGGCTGTATGTTAGTCTTGTAGTAGGGGGAAGAGGGAGCCGTGTTTTGGTGGAACATATTACCTTCATCTTCAGGGTAAAAGCCAGCAGGATATTTCTCTGTAGTGTTGCATCTGCAGGTGGGTAACTAACAATTGATGCGTTCCCACCTGTACAGGTACTGTGGATGTGTTGCCAAGCAGGAGCAATACGTGTGACTCTTGGGGTAATAGTTAGTACAACAGTTGAGTCGAAACAAAAGAATTTATTAATTAGACTCCCTGGAGTACAGACGGGTCTGGTTGGTAGACTGTCCAGATTAAAAGTGTGCACAGCAACCTCCATATACTAATGGTTCAATAATCATTTGAATGTACAAGTGAGTAGTCCTATTGTGGAGACAAGTGCAGGAGTACCGCTAATTTCTATGAGGCCCTTCGCTGCTTCGAAGTGGTCGGCCTGGCTGGTGTCGAAAGAGTCCCCCCGTTTCACAGGCTCCTTGCCTAGTTATACTAAATCTGCAACATATCTTACTGCAACCCTGCCATCGTCTCCTTACAGAGAGCACACAAAAAATGCTCGGGTTACACAACCCTCTGTTCCCGATATTGTAAGACGACCAAACAAACATGCAGGAATGCATGCAGATGGTCAAGTTGGGAGTGCAACTTGTGGCCAGTGAGCCACCACGAGCCCCTGGATACTACAGTAGTGCTGGCAGCAACTTCACACAGTGGATGAATCACAACCCAAGAAACCTCATCTTCAAACAAAAATTTGTAGATAAAACATACAGTGTGTACTGTGACCATATTCCAAAGAAGGTGGATATGTAATTGAAGTTAACTAAATTTACTTAGAGTGCACATAAAATATGCAGAGTATTCAGACAAACATGCATGATTCACTGTACAACACATTATATTTTCTACGATACAAAAGCATATGATACACAAATGGGAGTCCACTTTCATGGTGAGGTTATGTGCATGTGAACATGTTCAATAATGAGATCCTCTGACCTCAATGACTTTTAAATAAATCACTAGCCTTCACTTACCTATAAGTTTATGTTCTGCAGTTAACACTTTTACATCTCTGATATGCTCACGTGTTACAATCAAATAATGATGTTTGGCAGCTGGCTTTATGTCTGGGAAGGCAACATACTCATCATCCTGAAACAAACAATAGAAGGTTATTGACATCTGTTGGTTGGAATACATTCACAATTTTAATCATTCATTCACTTTTTTTACAGCTATGAAGAACTGCTTCATCTGTTGCAAGAGGCAACACTATGCCTGGTTGTACACTTTGTATCGGGAAAATTTCTTCACCAGCTGTAAATGTCTTGGCTGTACGACACATGTAACTTGAGGTTTAAAACACCTGATACATTTGTACAGTAAACCCTTGACTATTGTGGGGTTACATTCTTGAGGGGACACACACACACACACACAAAATAAGATACAATGTTAACTAGTGGTTAATAGGCATAAAAAGATCCGTGTTCTGCTCACTGGAATGACATTGGTGTTCCTGGCTGAAATGTGCCAGGGTGATTGAATGATGCAGAGTTCATGGTGATATGGGAGACTGACAAATGAGTGACGCAAGTGGCGATCTTAAATTCCCTTGTTGTGTGCTTTCTCCTGGATAATTCCCCGGCATCTGAATTTTATATGCCGACATTTCGGAACACTCTGTCTGTTCCATCTTCATAGGCGGGTAGGTATGAAGAATGACTGGGTTTGAGAATGTTGGAGTATTTGTATGGGAAAAGGTTTGGCTTGAAAATAGCCTGAGCCAATAGGAAGGAGGGTGACAGGTTATGGGCGGGTCCGAGTATAGAAACAGGTTGTGGAGGGTAACGACCCACATGGAGGCCACAGGCGCATATGTGAAAGGAGACAGAGCACATGTCGGGGTGAGCCATGGGATGGTAGAGGTCAAAATATTGTGTTTTAGGTGGCTGTCTCCTTTGCTTAAGCTTGTGTAGAAGGGGTTTCCAAGATCTGCTTAAGGTCAGGCCATCTTCTCTGTTGATGTTGTGTGGGTGCCTTCTGTTGCAAATCCCTATACATCACCTTATATCATACCATGACAGCCTACATTTTGTGCTTACATTTCAGACCCCTATCCACTAAATAATAAACTTAAAGAAATGATGCATTAAGTCATCCACCATCTTGGGGCCTCTATTCAGAGCAATGGCAATCGGCTGAAGGCTCTCCAGGACCATGACAGAATATTTGCACTTTCTGGTTCAGTATGTGCTGTCACCTTTTCCATATCCTCCTCAGTTAACAGCAGGGTAAAACCGGGGAACTTCCTTCACCAAATATAGGTATCTTTCTACTGAAACCTTACAGGTAAAGAAGAGGATGTTAATTAAACTATTCTATTGGATGGTGAACCCCCAGAGTCATTAACCCCTTCATGCCAAAGATTTTTCTAGGAGCCACTCAGAGCCAGTGACACCAGCTCATCCATGGGCTCCTTTGTATTTAGTATGCAGTCGAATATGTTGTATGATTTGTAGCACGTTACCTTTCCCATTTGCACCCAAGATACTGCAAAGGGTGCAATGAATGTAATGGTTCTTGAACACTGTAATGGTTCCCTGGTTTAGTGGCTAAGGTGAGTAATGTGGTGGTATTAGACAGATATTGAAACTTGACAGTTAGGTAGTAACAAGATCCTGTGGATG
>Ga0131853_10015304_pt1 | contig 14033 bp, 8 predicted proteins | sample TergutLab28metaG_FD_92764 | JGI IMG/M metagenome (GOLD analysis project Ga0131853, IMG submission 92764) | Labiotermes labralis P1 segment gut microbial communities from Petit-Saut dam, French Guiana - Lab288 P1 (version 2) (version 2) | ecosystem: Host-associated > Arthropoda: Insects >... | reverse complement strand
TTTTAAATTTTTTTTATTTTTGTACATTTATTTATTTTCCCCCCTCTTCGCCCCCCTTTTTTTTTTTTTTTTTTTTTTTAATGTGAGATGTTCTTCCGTAGGCCAACCCCCAGACTGGAGGATCACCCATTCTCAGTTTGTGAGTGCTTATTCAACATACAGCTAACCCTACATATTTGGAGGCTATCTCCTCACAACCTGAGGACATCCTACAGTGTGGTGACATGGGAGTCAATACCATATAATTTTCAACTTCTGTTTTGAAGTACTTTTAATTCTCTATACACAGTTTGTTTTGACATAGTATGCAGTCATTTAGGACAGTTTATCTCCAGTGATTTCCTTACTTAGTACGGCAGTGATCATGAAGTTCTATATTGTCAATGATGTTGCTTAAATGCAAGCAAGTATTCATTAGGTACATGGCTGTTTACTAAAGTACAGTCCATTTCACTAAGTGAAAAAAAAGTAAAGTATTATGCCATGAAGGTGCCAAAAAAAAACTTGCAATTCACAAACACCTAATTTTATCCTATGGTGTAAATAATTTCATTTTGATTTGTTATATAGTTTGTTTTTTTTTCTTTATAAGGACTGACTACAGAATTGGAGGTAGCAAATTTCAGAAGTATATCAACATATGTACATATAATATGGAAAGGAAGTTGACTGCAGTACCACACTAACATCTGCACAGCACAACACTGGAAAAATTGATCACATACCAATAGTCACATGGCCATCCATATATCACAACTGGAGTTTTGTATATGATTTTAATGGGGTAAATGAATACTGCATATTCTAATATCATTGGGTTCTGGCACCCGTGGTTATACATTCATGAAAGAAGTATGCCACACCTTATTCTAGAAAACAAATATGATACAGTTTTATATTTTGTACAGAGGATGGGAAGCCATTGCCTGTACATTTAAAAGTGGCTCGTATACAAACCGGATGCCACCATCCACAGGCTGACTGTTCAATATTTAGCAATCCCATGGGGCAGTGTGACTGACAGCAACTCATCTCAGTCTGAAATTAATCTAGTTTCCGATATGTAGTCTTTTCATGTGACTAGATGCTGGAAATTGTAAGTGGAAGTACTAGGTTGCACTCTGTTGAGAACTTGCTTTGGAAGAGGTTATGGAGCTGTTGTAAGAGACTACATAATGAATGAGATGCTGGACAGATTCTGCAATCACCTAATCTTTAAGAAAATCTTTCATTCATGTTTTCAAAAGTGGCAATGGAGAGGAAAAAGTAAAGAGCCGGAGGCTACAATATGTCTCCACAATTTAATGCATATGATTACAGTCATCCGTCAATGCAGTAAAATTTTTATATTTAACACATTCTTAACCAACCTCTAGCATTTCTTGTTGAGGTATGTAACCCTGGCCCCATGACTGATTAGCAACAACAGCCCAACTTTCCTATCATTGGCTTAATTGATATACCACCCTTCTCTTCTCTTTTTTATATTACAGGAGGAAAATTCCATGCAGGAACAATAAAGACAATTGTGAAATATGTGTATTGATATAATTATAATACAATAAACAGGTCCAAGTGTAGTCTAAAAAACCTGACCAGCACAATCCAATGTTGTGCAGTTTATATGTAAATAAAAATACAACATACACAGTAAGCAAAAAGTCCCTGTGCACTTGTTGGAAGTGGGATATAGGTTGGAGTCACAGTGAATGACCGTAGTGTAGTTAAACATATGTTGGAGGTAACGTGGGGACTGCATGATAAGAGGTCATGTATGCGACCTAAAATATTTATGAGTATGTGATGTAGCATTAATTGTAATTACCTAGAGTTTAGAAACCAAGATAGAACTGTAAATTCATCTAATTCACTACAAATATTTCATCAAAGTATTAGGGGTGTAAGAAGCAAAACTCATGAATTAATAAATTCTTCAGAAATAGGTAACATTAATCCCCATTGAACTGTGTTTCAGTAAGCATCACATGTAGGAATAAGACCAGCTACACCTCACATCACTAGGCTATATATTAGGATCAACTTTTTGCCATCACAATTTATGGAAAGGAGGTGTGTGTATTTTTGTTCATAAAGACCTTTATTTCAGAAAAATTAAATATTTCATGTAACTGTAGAGAAGAGGCTTTGGAAATTTGTGCCAATGAACTACAGACTAAATCATCTCGATTAATTATATTAAACTTATACAGAGTGCATACAGGAGATTTTAATCAATGTATTAAAAATTTAGATGATGCTTTGAAGCGTCCATATAAATCTAAACCAGAACTATTAATTCATGGAGACATAAACATAGATTATCTTATTGTAAGCAATTGAAAAAAAAACAACTTATCAACAATGTGTAATCAGTCATACACAGTAAGTTTTGCACCAAGAATTCAAAATAACTGAAGTACTGCCATTGATAATATATTTGTGGATAACAGCAGACTAAATTTATCCTGTGTGTATCTCCCATAACAAATGACTATCAAACCACGATGCTCTTTATCTCGCAATTAAAAAAAATATATATATATACACACACGTATTTATATAACAATAAATTTCCTTTGAAGAAGAGAGCCAGGTTAATAAACAAATAAACAATCATGAACTAACAGACTGTACTAAAAAAAGAAACAAGGGTATCTGTTTATAAAGTTAAAGATCCTAACCATATGTTTTAAGTCATTTCTATGTATTTTTTAAAACATTTTACAAGCTGGTATTCCAGTTAAATGCAAAAGTATGAAGAAAAGATGACTGGTTTATACACAGGATAAAAATAACTTGCAAACACAAAAGAAGTCTGTATGCCTTCACGAAGAGTAGCAATGATCCAAAAGCACTATATCTTAAATATAGTACATTCCTAAGAAAAGTTATTAAAAAAGCTTAGAAGCAACATGACAGTAGACTTATAGCAAAATATAATAACAAATAAAAACAAGGAACATTATAAAGAGAGACAGAAAAGTACATTCAGTGGCACAGGTTCCCACGTTACTTGTGAATGATAAAAGATCCAACAAATGTGGCCAGTGCCTTTGAAAATTTATTTTATCACAGTTACTGAAAATAGAGAAAGGAGGTGCTATATCAATTCTAAAAGATTCATTGCTTGGAACGCAGCATAAAAATGATCCTAATCACTGAAGCTAAGCTAAAAAGAGTAATAAATTCCCTAAAACCAAGTAAATCATCATGTTTTGATGAAATAACAAGCAAGATCTTAAAAACTTGTGCTTCTCTTATTAGTAAACCATGAAGCTTCATTTATAATCATTCGCAATGTACAGGTATTTTTCCTGACTGTCTTAAAATTGCAGTAGTAAAATCACTTTACAAGACAGGAGACAAAACTAGTATGACAAATTACAGGCCTACTTCATTATTAACTATTTTTCTAAAGTATATAAGAAAGCTATGCACAGTAGATTTAGCCATCATCTGCATACTAACAACATACTGGTCACAGAACAGTATGGTTTTAGGAAAGGGGTATCAACTGACAATCCTGCCTTGAGACTAACAGATAGTGTATTTACATCTACTAATCAAAACACGAATTTTGAAGGAATTCTGTGATTTTGCAAAGGTTTGTGATTGAATGAATCATGAAATTTTGTTAGTTAAATTACATTTCTATGAAATTTTATGGGTATCTGTTGATTGGTTCAGGTCCTGTTTGATTAACAGAAGACAGAAAGTTGAAATAAAATCCCCTAATACAATTAAACATTTTTTTCTCTGCCTGGGGTAAACTGAGACATGGGAGTTTTCCAAGGATCAATTCTAGGGCCTCTATTATTCATAATATACATAAATTACCTTCCCATGATGATAAATACTATATCAGAACCAATATTATTTTCTGATAATACCAGTGTCATAATTTCAAGCAGAAATTTCAAAGATTTCTATTAGTGTAAAATTTAGATATCTCTCGTATAATTAAATGGTTTGCTGCCAATAAGTTAGTTCTAAATTTAGAATGAATTTAATGGAATTAATAACAAAGAATTCATCACAGTCTACATTGTGTATTGGTTATAAAGAAAAGTAGATAGAAGAGGTGGTCAATACAAAATTTCTTGGTTTACAAATTGATAACAGCCTAAATTGGAAAAACCGTATTGAACAAATGATTCGTAAGTGGAGCATGTTATGCTGGTCCATATCAGTAACCATAATACTCTGAAATCAATTTATTATGCATACTTTCATTCTATTATAAAACATTGAATAATTTCTTGGGGCTCATCCAACAGTGGGAAGATTCTCACTTTACAAAAGGAAATAGTAAGAATTATGGCTGTTGCACAGTGCAGAACCTAATGTTGAAGCCTATTTAAACTAGAGATTCTACCTGTCCATGTCCATAATCAGGAAGTTTTCAAATTATCTATACACAATATTAATAAAAAGAATAAGCGCCATTTTCAGAGACCAAATGCCAACCTATGTTGTTTTCAACAAGTACATTTTATGCTGGCATAAAAATTTTCAACAGTTTATCACCCAGTCTCACAATCCTCAAGCATGACAAGGCAAATTACACAGCACCATTAAGGAAATACTAAAACACACTCCCCTTACTCTGTAGGCGAATCTATTTGTGTAAAGGTGATCTATAATACTGTTTTGTAAAATGTTTGTAGTACTTTACACTGTAAAAATTGTGTATATTTGTGTATTTATGACTTGTTCAAACATCCTACTGTCTTACGGATACATGGAATGTATGTCTGGATATATGGGACTGCCCCATTGTCCCCACTGCAGCAGCGTGCTTGCACGAGGTATACAGGTATTTTTTGCTCACCCTGCACAGCAGAATATCAGTAGTACAAAACAGTGGCGCGACTGGTTGAAAATACAAATAAACTTAACACATCTCGGGACATTGGGCGTTGAGCAGAAGTTAGGCTGACATTACTAACCCAACATATCAGCCATACTTCCCTCTCTAAACCGTAACTAATCGCACCGCTCTGTGTAACGACTGGGCGCATTCTACTGCCTTTCTACCTTCTATTATTTTTTGATCGTATGTCCCTTCCATTTTCCTTGTCGATTATGGTCCGCTTTCGTTTGATGTTCAATACGACTTGCCTTTTCTTGCATTTGAAATTAGTGTGCTACAAAACAAAACCAGGCATAATCTGATGAATTCATTACTTTCTCTGCTACCAAAATTGTTACGTGTAATGACAGACGATTCTCTGACACAATAATACGTGCAGAGAAAATGTAACAGAATTACATGCAAAACCGGTTCCAATAATATCCGCAACGTATGTTGCTCCAAAGGAAAATAGCCCAAAGAGACACCATAATGGCTGTTCAGTTGTTTTGTTGTTGTTCGTGGTAATTTGCAATGATACAAGGCATTATTGCCCCTATTGAATAAAACAAATACGTGTCTATGTATATCTGTTTCGATGGCAATGGCAACATGAGACTTCCTTAATATATCTTCCTGGTTTCTGTTGTAGCATGGCTACTGGTTTAATGTTATTTATTATTGCTGTGGATTTAGAGAAGTCTCACAGACTTTCTGCGAAATTTGAAGTTGTGCAAGATCGTAGTTTTTTTTTTTATGACGGTGTCTATGAAGACGCACGTATTCTGAAACGTGACGCCGTTTCGTCAAGTAAATGCGTTACCGGTGTTTCAGTGGACTAGTGTCCATCTTTAGCTTGCAGTAAGTAGTTCACGTAGAGTGCTGAGAAGTCGAAGTAGTTTTCATCATGAATGTTCATGTCATGGGGCTGGAAGCTTATATAAAATATTTCATATGAATATACAGAAAATGCGGCCATTGACCTATTGAAGCGAACATACATTACCAATTTTCAAACATATGTATTCATGTTTGTTTAAAATATTTGAACCCGGCATATATGAATTTTTGTGTCCCTCATTGTACTAATTGTTGAACACTGAGCTGTGAAACATTGGCATCAAGTGTCCATAAATGGTCCCTTGATTGGGTGGTGCTGCTGTCATCGTGTGAAGTTCATAATCGTTTTTATGCTGTCCATTGATGCACAAACTACTAATGACATACAACTGTAAATCCTCAGTCCGTGGAAGATGTCCTAGGATTGGTGTGTAATTATAGCAGCATTCACTTCAGAAGGTGGTAAGTGTAACATCATTCGGGGTTTTTAACAACACTTAATGACTTTATAAGGTGTCATGCTTATGTTACTGAATTTTTGTCTTTGATATTTGATATTTTATGAATGTTCCATGAATCCACAATAACAATAAATAGGATATAGAACCTGTCAAGAGTAATACATTGTATAAATGTTTGGAATCAAACAAACTGATTCCAAGTCAAGTACGTGAACGATGCTCACTACAGACAGGACAAAACCACTAACAACAAAAGCACAAAAGATATAGCAATAGTTAACAAGCAGAGAAACAAGTCAAGTACAGACAGCAAGTTTATTCATATGAATAATATTAACATAACAATGTTTTTTTTTGTGAGACTTAGTGACAAACATGGATTGTTAGGACTGTGTATCAAGTATATTCGTCTTATGAAAGACGTTTAATGGCACATTATCAACTTACAATAGAATTATATTGAAAATATTCTTGTATGGAGTAAGAAGAATGTATATGTAGGAATCGTTTTAAGTAAATTTGAAATTTCCTGACATTATTGGATACATCTTTAATGTATGGAGGAAGATTGTTGAAAATCCTAATGCCCATGTAATGTACTCCACTTTGGTGTACAGTAATATTAGTTATGGGCTGGTAAAAATTATTAAATTGTCTTGTACTTTTAGTGTGATTCTTCAAATTCAGAGTAAACAGATTTTTGTTTTTAACTACAAAAAGCTTAAGTAAGAGGATATATTGAGATACAAGAGGTAAAGTTTCCAACCTTCTAAACAGATTCCTACATCAAACCCTATTTTTATAACCCCATCGTAATTCTAACTATTTTTTTTTGCATTCTAAATATTTTCATAGCATGGGGTGAGTTGCCCCAAAAAGGTAAACCATAACTTATAATTGCATTAAAATAAGAATAGTAAACAGTTTTTAAAGTATTGAGAGACATAAATGGTTTAATACTCATTATGTAATATACTGAACTCAGTTTTGGGATAATATATTCAATATGGCAACTCCAGTTTATTGTATCGTATATGTGTGTATATATATATATATATATATATATATATATATATATATGCCCAGACACTTAATTTTAGGTAGAGTTGTTATTAGATTATCATTACAAACAATATTTATATCAAGTGTGGGCTTGTTTTTGGTCTTATATTGAATGTAGTGAGTTTTGTCACTGTTTATGGAAAGTAGATTTACTTTAAACCATTTATTTACACAGTTAAAAGCTGTAACCATATTAGTCTGAAAATCTTTTGAATTAGGACTTTTTACTATTATACTTGTATCATCGGCGAACAATATAGGTACAGTTTTGGGCAAGTCATTGACTTATATAAGGAACAGCAGTGGACCTAAGACCGATCCTTGGGGGACACCATAAGTTATTTTTTCCCATGAAAAAAAACTTGTTTGATTCCGTCCTACATCGGAGATTTGACTTTGATGTGTTATTTATGGTGTAACAGCCACACTTTTAACATTGAAATATGATGCCAGTATTAGTGTATCAGAAATTAAAGGAATATCTTTGATGTGAACACTAGACTTGCATGACAAGCATAGTATGTGTGTGTGTGTGTGTGTGTTTGTGCTAATTCTTATGTGTGGAATGTAGTTGTAGCATACATAAGATTATTACTAATCATTGTGGTGCAGGGGTTAGCACTGCTGCTTCGCACTTCACAGGTCTATAGTATCAATCTTAGCTGGGAGACTGGGTATTTTGACTGAGGTCTGTCATAGTTTTGTGTCACTACTACCACATAAATGCTAAGATGGTGTTTTAAAATAGACTGAATTCTTCCTTCTCTGTGTGGAAAAGTTCGGTTTTCAGCTCTTTGGAAAACTGTATATTTAAAGGAGAAGGTTCCATTAGTGCGTCTAGAGGATTACATTTATTGTAGAATGAATGTAAGATATGCGCTTAGGAATTTTGCCCAATTAGAAGAGTGTGTCAGTTAAAAATTTGAACGATTTGACAGTGTGGATATAGCTGAGAAATTTAGTTCTCATGACTGTGATTGCCCTGGTCCTTCTGACATACCTGGAGGAACTTGATAATGCTGTGTGGGACATGTCACTTATACTTACAGTATTTTGAGTGTTTCATAAATTTTTGCAGCTTAAAAATTTTGTGAAATTGAAGTTACTAAGTGGAAACTTACATAAGAAAGGGAAAGACCTCACAAGAGTTTTGATTAGAAGTAAAGGAACTGCAGTTGAACATATGATTGTCTGATTATGCAGTTGATTCTAGTGTTGGTTTACAATCCTGTTTGTTTCAAATCACTGCTTTTCTTATTTATTGTGTTCAGTTTTGTTCCCACTCTTAGTTTTATAAAAGTATATACTTTTGGCTTTATTTTCTTGGTGATGAGTGTGTGTTTTGTTCTCAGTGCCATATGAATTATACTTACGTGGTTTGTGTTCTTTATTGTGTGGTCATAGGAATGTTAGTATTGTTTAGACCTGTGTTTTATGTTAAATAAAGAAGTATTTGTCTCAACATTATGTTATATTTTTATGCATCATTTTTCAGGTGGACGCCTCAGATGACATGCTCAACAGTGAATGTGTGTTAGCTTCAACAGAAGTTGAAGACATAACTAAAATCACCAACATGACTCATGAAGATTTAATTATCAAGACCGAGCAGAGAGAAATGAGTGACTACACTTCTAGCAATAACAGTAAAAGTGTTGGGATTGACACACATGATTTAGACTCCTACACTAAAGACATAGCAAAGGCTACATATTTTTCAAGCAGGAGCATAGCAATTGATACAAGTGATTTGGAGGCCCACTATGAATATTATAAGCGGGAGTGTGTAAAACGTACTAAAACTGTTTCAACGGATACCAGAGATCTTGACTACCTCAAACGAGTGACCTCTACCTCTGTAGCATCAGTTGATACAAAAGATTTGCAGGTCCACATTGACACAAATTTTGTAAATGTACCAAGTCGTAATGGGATTTGTAAAATGGAAACTGAGTTAGACTGTGATACTGAAAGTACCCTGAGAGGTAGTCAACAAAATTCAGATTTCCAAAATGTCGCCTGCCTCTCTCCTAAATCAAATAGCAGTCATTACAATCACAAGGAAAGCAGGATTAAGTCTAAAGATGGGAGCAGCAATGCAGGAACAAGAGCCACTCTGAACACTGAAGATGATTCTAGTGATGATAACAAGTTTGATGGTGTTATGGGTATAAATGATAGTTCTGAATCAAGTGAAGATGAAGACAACTGTGAAGAAAGTACAAAACAAACACTTTCGAAAATTAAGAATGAAGAAAGTAACATAAAAAATAATGTTCCTGCAAAGAGAAGAGTTGGTAGGCCTAAGGGGTCAGCAAAATATGGTGTAAAGTTATGTGATCAGAGCCCTCCAAAAAGATTTGAATGTGAAGTTTGTAAGGCTATGTTTACACGCAAGCACAGCCTTATGGTACACCTGTGTATTCACAGTGGACTAAGGCCATTTACTTGTTCAGGATGTGACAAGGCATTCTCAACATCGAGCCAGGCACAGAGACATGCTCGGATGCACATGCAAACATCTTCAGAGGAAACTGTAAAGGAAGAGCCAGGGTATGTGACTTCTGCATTTGTAGTTTGCATGGTGAGAAGTCTTTACTTGCAGAAATGAATGCATAGAACTTGAGAACAGTTACTTTATACATTAGTAGAGAATTTGGTTAGAGTATTAGCCTGTTGTGCATCATAGGATGGTATGTAATAAAATTTTGTTAGAGGGCTGGATTTTAAGCAGTTGTTAAGACACTTTGCTTTGCGGTATTAATTCAGAAATCCTCTAGATAATCATGTGATTTTGGACAGCTTGCTTGTCAGGTTTCTAATTTTTTAATTTAATTCACACAGATCTGATTCTGGAGCAGCTTTGAATGAAACCAGAGTTGAAGATGAAGAAGGTGAGGTTACAACTGATGAATTTACGGGTGATGTTAGCTATCATTGTGTGCTATGTAACATGGACTTTGCTTTCAAACAATCTCTTACCCATCATAAACGTGTCGTTCATGGTGTGACAAACCGACCGCCGCGAGAGTGCCTGACTTGTGGCAAAGTTTTTACATGTGCCAGTGCACTTAAATGCCATGAAACTGTTCACACTGGTGTGAGAGATTTTGCTTGTCTAACCTGTGGAAAAGCTTTTCCTACCAAGACTTGTCTGAAAGCACATGAAGCAACCCACACTGGTCTAAAACGATTTGTCTGCCAAACATGTGGCAAGGCTTTTGCTAAGAAGGACAGTCTTAAAGTTCATAATCGTAAACACACAAATGAGCGTCCATTCAGTTGTGATCTTTGTGGACGTTCATTTGATAGGGCTTTCACTCTGAAGAACCATCGGCTTACTCATACAGGGGAGAAAACACACATGTGTGCTGTATGTGGCAAAGCATTTTCTACACGTGGTGCACTTAGCACCCATGAACGTATCCGTCATAATACAGATCCTGATAAACCAAAGGTTTACAAAAGGCGAGCTCGTGATTTTGAACCAAGTGTTTGTGATCAGTGTGGGAAAGTGTATTCTAATCGTGGTAATTTGAGGATCCATAAAGCCAGTGCTCATTCAACAGAAAAACCTTTCCTGTGCACAGCCTGTGGTCGAAGCTTTGCAAAGAAATATACCCTCCAGTGCCATGCCAGGAAACATTCAAATGAGCGTCCATTCCCTTGTGATCAGTGTAATCAGTCGTTTTATCGTAAATCAACTCTAAAAACTCACAAACTTCGCCATACAGGTGCACGGCCTTATGTGTGTCCGTTGAATTGTGGCAAAGCTTTCACACAAAGTTCAAGCCTTTCCTATCATGTTCGTCATCATGATAGACCACCAAGGGCCACAAATGGGAAGAAACGCAGAAGAAGGAAACCCAAATCAGGAATTGAGCCTTCTCCATTAACAATGGCTCCACTGGCTTTAGTGGGTCATGTACCTCCACCACAGGAACCTCTTCCACCTCCTCCCCCTTTAACATTTAGTGCAGCAACTTATCAGCCAAATGGGGCACCACCATGTGGTAACACACAGTCTCTTGCCCAGCTCTGATTGAGATGTTGTTTCATCCATGAATGCCAAGAATATTTGTAATTAAGGAATGACTATCATATGATTTATGTGTTCCTTCATGGATGTTTTACAGTGTTCATAATATTCTCCAAAGTCCGAACAGATTTGTTATATTGATATATTTTTATATAGTTTTACTGTATAATGTAACAGGGCTGATATTTAATACTTAATTGTATGATTGAATTTTCATTTTTTAAGGCCTGTTTAAAATACAAATATAGATAAGTATATCATTTTTATCACATGTTCTGATTTTAATAATTCGGTAATTTATTTGTAATATTGAACTGGTAACTATAATTTCCCGAATGCTCTCTGTTTCACAAAGCTTTCCAGACAAATATGAATCTGCTGATGTGCACTGTGATGTATCTGGCAAAAAGCAATGACGTTTGTTTCACAGGCTGGTGGAGAAGTGATGCTTTTGTGGTGTGCGAGTTATTACCAAGTATTTGGTGTAAACTTGGAAGTTAACAGAGAAAGAGACATTATTACCCTTGTGGATTACACTGTCCAATGGAATGTGGGTTGTAGAATTTACCTATCCACAGTGTTACAGAGGCAACAATTTTACTTTAAATCCAGTTTCCCTGGCTAGATACAGACGTCGAGTTGAGACACTTATGTTTAATAGATTATGGAACTCTTTTGGGGTCTTACAGATGTCTCTCATTGCTGTTTAGTGAGAGGCATGGAAATGGGTAGAAAGTCAGGTGGTGAAGTTTTCAAAATATGGATGGATTTTATTATCATGGCACCTGAAGCTGTCAGCTGGGTTACACATTCACTACCAGTCCTGCATGATATCATGCTCTGTGATATAATATGAATTGTGTTACTGGGCATAGAAATGTTGGTTTGAATGTTTTAGTAAGTTCATGTTTTGCCTTACTGACTTAGCACATGAAATGTTTATATATATCAGCTACTAGTGGTATTTTTAAATCTCAAATGATTATTACTTGTGACATTGACTGATTACTCTGGAATACAGATGATAAATGACGCTTTCTTCTTGTGATAAATATAAACATCATGCTTTTGTCAGAGCAATGATTTTCTTTCTCTTTCATGCGAACAACCGTGACTGAATAGATAAATCATGTGTGAATTATAAGTCTGTACAAATGTCATTAGTTCTTCCATTATCCATTGCAGTGTCTTGCTTAGTAATTATGTTAATTCCTTCTTGGTAATAATTTGTAGTCTGAATGAAGAAAAGCACAGGAAGTAATAATAGTTGGCACTTTAATACTGAATATAAAAGGACTTATGGTAGATTGACATGAAACAAGTGTAATGTATAAATATTTGGAAACTAATAAGTATTTTTAAATTTAGCTCTGGAAAGTGAACTAGAAACCAGTTATAAAAATGAGATTGATCTGATAGGTGATAGGTGTGAAAATGTTTGTAGGTACAGTACACATTCTGTAGGGATTTGTAAGTTGTGTTTGAATGACTGCTGAGGTCACAAAAATACCACACACACAGTTACAGAGGAATTGCAGGTCAGATTGTCAGATGCATAGTTCAGTTTTGGTGAAGAATTTATGATGTTGATTTTCCTTACAAATGATGTGCATTAAGTAAATCACTGAATTGCATAATGTTCACCAGTGCCAATTGGAATGCATGAACATTGTTGAAATGTATGTTGTAAGCAGAGGGCTTTTGCCAGCAGCAGCTGCACCAGCTGTCTCTGTGCTCACAAAATACATGTTTACTTTGCCAGGTCAATTACCAACACCTGGTGACAAAAAGAAACAAGATAAGCAATGTGCATATCACATAACATTGCAACTTATTTGCATGAATGTTGTTGCAGTGGAAATTCAGTAATGTGTTCTGTATTTTTTTTAGGGAAGGCATCCCCACTGTGTTTAAATATACTAATAAATAAAACAAATGTAAATCAGGTCTAAACACAACTTTATCTATAAGTAATGATCGGCACCATGTTTCGGCTATCAAAGCCATCTTCAGGCTGGGCACATAATCATAGTAGGAAGTATATATTACAATGCCATGAATGTTACTTACTCCATGGTGCAGAGTCCTTCTTGAGAAGCTAACTGGTTTGCAGCTAGTCAAGAAATTCCCCGCATTTCACGGAACCCAAAGGTTCATTACCGCACTCACAAGCGTCTTCCACCTGTCCCTATCCTGGGCCAGCCCAATCCAGTCCATGTACCCACATCCCACCTCCTGGAGATCCATCCTATTATCCACCCATCTATGCCTAGGTCTCCCTCCGGTCCCCACCAAGACCCTATATACCCCCCTCTCCTCACCCATATGTGCCACATGCTCAGCCCATCTCATTCTTCTTGATTTTATCACCCGCACAATATTGGGTGAGGAATACAGGTCATTTAGCTCCTTGTTATTCTCCTCCATTCCCCCATTACCTCGTCCCTCTTCAGTCAAAGTATTCTCCTCAACACCATATTCTCAGACACCCTCAGCTTCCTTTACACCCTCAATGTCAGTGATCAAGTTTCACACCCATACAAAACAACAGGCAAAATTATAGTTCTATACATCTTAATCTTTAAATTTTTGGATAGCAACCTAGAAGACAAAAGATTCTGCACCAAATGATAGGAAGCATTTCCTGACCTCAATCTGCTCTTAATTTCTTCTGGAATAGAATTTAGATTTGTTAAAGTTGTTCCCAAATATTAAAAATCTTCCACCCTCTCAGAAGTACTATTATCAGTCCTCACACTGTGATTTCGTCCTGTGTTCT
>Ga0131853_10015303_pt1 | contig 14033 bp, 11 predicted proteins | sample TergutLab28metaG_FD_92764 | JGI IMG/M metagenome (GOLD analysis project Ga0131853, IMG submission 92764) | Labiotermes labralis P1 segment gut microbial communities from Petit-Saut dam, French Guiana - Lab288 P1 (version 2) (version 2) | ecosystem: Host-associated > Arthropoda: Insects >... | reverse complement strand
TTATTCTTGACATTTACCGCCAAACTCTTTGGGGGTAAATCACGAATATGGCCGCCCGTTGCAACCACTTTGTATCCTTTGCCAAGATACTTTTCTATCGTTTCTTTCTTGCCGATTCCTTCAATGATAACCAGTGTCAATGTTTTTCCCTACCCTTTCGTTTTTGAAAAATTTATATTTTCCAAAGCACTCTAGCAAAAACAAATAAAATAGTCAACTACCTTGCTAGTCTTTCCTTTCTTATTATATAAATAAAAATTAGAACTGCAACTACGCCGAATATAAAAAAAGGAATTGCACCAAATCTCATGTGATATCTATTATCGTTTTGAAATGTAACCCATCGATTACTGCCCTCTAAAGAAAGTATTACTTCACCTTCGCCCTGTAATGAATAAAAATTAATCCTTTGCTGAGTATCTAAGAGATGTAAATCTTCATACTTTATTCGCATTGTTGCCGTTTCGCCAACATTCAAGGCAGAAATTGCATCTAAATTTGCCCCTGCAAAACTTAATGGACTTTGGTTAATAAAAACAGCCTCGTACTCTTCGCTATGAATGGTAAGAAATGTACCCGGTAGAATACGGTAAAGTGTTATCTCTAACTTAAGAGTATTGTATTCCGTTGCGTATTCCATAGCAGGTACAATTCGCGGGAGAAATAAAAAAGCAAATGACCCACCAATAGAAAACAGTGCGACCAAGATTAAAAAAATTTTAAATACATCGCGAAAAAAATTCATTATCTAATCCTTTGGTGTTATTTGCTTTATTTTTGCACCCTATATTTATTTCCAGAAACTCTTGTAATCGCGCCTTTTAATTCTAGCGATGTTAGTAAGGTGAGAAGTTCGGAAACGGTTAAATTGCTTTTTTCGGTTAATTCGTCAAAACTCATCTCACCTTGTTCTAGTAGAGTGTACAGCTTTTGTTCGTAAATGTCTAGTTGAATAATGGGGGAATTTTTTTTGATTTTATTAGTCTTTATGGCAAAAGATTCTAAGATGTCTTCGGTGCCTAGCAATAAAGTCGCGCCCTTTTGGATTAGGCGGTTAGTGCCGCGTGATTTGGGATTTGTGATGTTGCCGGGTACGGCAAAGATTTCGCGCGATTGCTCTAGTGCGCGGTCAGCGGTAATAAGCGCGCCTGATTTTTCAGCAGCCTCAATAATGATTACGCCGTCACTAAGCCCTGCGATAATGCGGTTTCTTTCGGGGAATGTGTATTTTGTAGCCTCGACAGCCCATGCGTATTCTGATACAACTAGCCCTTCTTTACAAATACGGTGATACAATTTTGTATTATCGACAGGATAGAATTTTTTGTGTCCCATGCCTAAAACGGCAATTGTTTTGCCGCCGGCATTAAGACAAGCCTCATGTGCATAAGCGTCAATGCCGGTAGCTAACCCTGATACAATAGTAATGTTATATTCGGCTAGTTCAGAGGCAAATTTTTTGGCATTGTCTTTGCCGTAGCTAGAACTTCGGCGCGTACCGACAATGCCGATTGCGGTAGAATTTAGCAATGTAAGGTCGCCAATATAATATAGTCCCGGTGGTGAAAAAACTTCGCGTTGACGCATTTTTTCCGGGAATTCTTCATCACAAAATGCAAGGTATTTTATCCCCTGCTTTGTCATGGTATCATAACTTTTGTAGATTGCGTCCCCTTTTAGTGTCTCACAAAGCTTTTGATATTTTTCTTTGCCAATAAAATCTGCAATCTTTGTATCTTTTTCTATGCGACTAGCTAACTCTTCAATTGAATAAATTTCTAAGAGTTTTTGCATACGCAAGGGTGTAATACGACTTAGCGACAGCCAATAGTATAATAAATGTTCTGTAAGTTTTTCACTCATAAATTCTACACCTTTCTATCCATACAACGATAGCTTAAGCTTTCTGATAAATGAACCAATTCGATATTTTTGCTATTTGCCAAATCTGCAATCGTGCGTGCGACTTTTAAAATTCTTGTAAACCCACGCATAGACAATCCCCATTTTTCAAAGGCTTTTTTGATAAAAATTTCTGACTTTTCATCTAAGACGCAATGTTGATTAAGTAATTCGGTATCAAGTCCCGCGTTGCAAACAAGACGGGTATTTGCATATCTCTCTAGTTGGATTTTGCGCGCAGCATTAACTCTTGTGCGTATTGTATCCGAACTCTCACTCTCCGCACCCCTCATTTCGTCATAAGATACATTGTCTACCTCAATATGCATATCAATGCGGTCTAATAACGGACCTGATAGCCGCGCGCGGTATTTATTGACCATAGCAGGTGTGCAAGAACATTCTTTGTTTGAAGAGCCTAAATTGCCGCAAGGACAAGGATTCATGCCAGATACCAGCATAAAATCCGCAGGATAAGTCACAGTACGATTAGCGCGGGAAATCAAAATATTTTTACTTTCTAAAGGTTGGCGCAAGACTTCTAAGACAGCACGGGGATATTCTGGCAACTCGTCCAAAAATAATACACCGTTGTGGGCTATTGAAATTTCTCCGGGGCTTGCCTTTGTGCCGCCTCCGGTGATTGATATTTGTGATGCGGTATGATGCGGCGAACGAAACGGACGCGCTGTTACCATTCCTTGCCCTTGCGGTAAAATTCCTGCCACTGAATGAATTTTGGTAGTTTCCATCGCCTCATAAGCCGTCATTGCGGGCAAAATTGAAGGCAGGCATTTTGCCAGCATAGTTTTACCAGAACCGGGAGGACCTACTAACAAGATATTATGTCCGCCAGCGGCGGCAATTTCCATTGCTCTTTTTGCAAAGGCTTGACCGCGCACAAATTTAAAGTCTAGCGCGTACTTTTCGTCCTTTTGCAGCGAATCAAAATCGCGAGAAACAATGGGTTCAATTTGCAAGGGTTGGTTTTGAGGACTCATTTGCGCTGTTTTTTTTCCTGCTCTTAAAAGCAAAAAATCGACAACTTCTTTAAGACTGTCTAACGCATACACATTAGCGTCTTTAATGAATGCAGCTTCGTCTGCATTATCTTTGGGGATAACAAAAATTTTACTGCCTTTAGAAACTGCAGAAATTAATAATGGCAAAATGCCTCTAACAGGTCTTAAAAATCCGTCTAAGGATAATTCGCCAATAAACACAATATCATTGCTTAAATTTTTTGCAGGAATTTCGCCTAGCGCGCCTAAAATCGCAAGCGCAATCGCCAAATCAAAAAGCGGCCCTTCCTTTTTAGTATCTGCGGGCGCTAAATTGATAGTAATACGACGCGAAGGATATGAAAAACCGCTGTTTTTAATCGCCGACTTTACGCGCTCTTTCGCTTCTTTAATAGCAGCATCGGGTAATCCCGACATATCCGTACCTGGAAGTCCAGAGTGAACATCAGCCTCGACAATTGTCTCAAAGCCTTCAATGCCACTTAATCCGTATGCTTTGGCTTTTGCGAACATTTTAGCGATTTTTTCCTTTGTATTTTTGATTTATTTATATGCTATTTCGCTTTCAAAAATTTAGTTAGGCTTTTGCCAAAAGACGCATCAGGTAAATCCGCAAACAATTTGCGTTTGTTAGCTATGGCAATATCTAATAGCACAAGTGTCGCAAAAACATGTGTGACAACAATAAGCGCCGAGAGAACATAATTTGCCACAAACCAGCCTGTGTCGGCAAAGAGATAAGGTTGAGCGGAAAGAATGGCATTATACACATTATTCCAATGCCCTGCGCTCATTAAAACAAAGCTTGCGTTTAGTGTCATAAGCAATCCCAACATAAATGTCAATGCTAAAATTCGTTTATCTCGTACAAATACCAATGCTAGCGTAAGTATACCTAAAACAGGCACAAGCGTAAGAGCTGTCGCGCCAATAAAATAGATGTTTAAGGTCAACAAAACATATCCGGCAAGATAAATAAGGTTAGCGCGATTTTTGCGGCTTATATAAACAAGCAACACTAATGCCGTTATAATAACAACGAATAGGACGGCAAAAAACACTGTGAAAGAGAGAGAAAGCCCCATCTCTCCGTCATTTCTAAAGAATAGATTAAATACATTAAGCCCGTCCCAGCCAAAGAATGTAGCGCGGGCAAGCGGAAGTATATACACAAAATAGATAAACATGAAGGGATTAGCACCGCCTAAATGCAGCGTCATAGGTAAAGAAATCAACCATGAAACAATTAAAAAACTTAAAATCAATAGCGGCAAATAAATGGCATTTCTTGATTTTTTATCCGCCCAAACATCTTTGAATCCGCTAATTTTGTAAGCACGCAAATATTTAATAGATTTAATAAATTGATAAACAACAAATACTGCAAACACGGGAAATAGGAACAATGCCGTACTAGCGGTAAGTACTGCCAGAGTGTAAGCGCCAAACATTCCAAGATAATTTTTGTTTGCCATAAAGTAGAGCGCCAAAACCAAAAACACAGCCATCAATGAATATATACTTCCCCACACCGAGGAAGCAAAGACAAACGGCGGAAAGAATGCTACAAAGCCTGCCATAATCAAACCGCAATACTCGTTTATATGTTTTTTTGCGGCAAGATACAATATAATCATCAAACCTACATCAGCTAATATCAAAGGAAGTTTTACAAAGAAGGACGCGGTAATGCTAGCTATATTCACATTAAAGAGTCTTACAAACAACCCTAAAAAGGAATAAATATAAATTCTAGCTGTGTATATTCCGTCTGTTGCTAGTAAACCAGACCCAAAATAAGCATTAAATAAATGGTTAACTTCCGACCTGTAACCTGTAACCAAAAAAGTAAAAAGCACTCGTAATAAGACACCTAATCCAATAATAGCAACTAATATTCCAACAAAACTAAATCTTACAGGCTTTACTAATTTCTTTAAAACCTCTTCGTCACTCTCAGCGGCTTTTACCTTATCCTCATACGCAGCTAGCTTTGTCGCATAGCTTTCGGCATACTTTGCACGACGAATATACTTTGTCAACAGCCAAACTGCAAGTGCTGCCACAACAACGCAAAACACTGCAAACAACACAACATAAACTATTGCTATTGCGTCGCCGGCTGTCGTACTGCCAAGTAAATTCTGTAGTCCCAAATTAAGCATTCTAAATTTTTTACCTCTTGATAATAATACTCCATCAGTCTTGAAATGTATCCATTTCAAGTTGTGCCACATTTGTGGCACAAGCGGTTTTTTAAAAAAACCGCTCTGACTCCGTGTATAGTATTCGTAAAATGCTACGCATTTTACCCGCCTTCGGCGAACTTACAAATGGAAAATTTTCATTTGTAAATTTATAATAACTATATCGTGGCTAGTCTATCACACAAAATTTAATATAGCAAATGTTTTTTTGAAGTATTTTTTTGATTAAACACATCTCGTATATTTTCTTACTCGACCATCATACTGTCATCTACCGCCACATCATTCTCTACTACTGCTATGTTGTTTTTATTGAAAGACTCTTCTTTCGATAAAGATTCACTTGAGGCTTCAACTAATGTATTTTCTATCACTTCTTCAACCACTTCTTCTCTCTTCTTACGCTGCAATATTCTCTTAGCTAAACCAATAAAATATTTAAAATGAGGATGCCTAAAGTAGACCAAAATAAGTAATCCTGCTGTTATAAAAACTGTTACTGCCGTTTTTAAAGCAAACCAGCTTATGTTTCCGGTTGGTATCCACCACACCGTGAAAAACACTACAGCTCCTATGGCAGCAGTGATAAGGGTGTAAATTGCAACTAACCCAAAAAAATTCCGAACCTTCTCATCCTTAAAATAATGCTTATATAAAATTTTAGGCTCTAACCAAAATACTGTAGTAAGAGTGCTGATAATTGTACCTAAAATAACACCAGGCAACCCTAGCCATATTCCTAACCCAATTGAAGCGCCCAATTTTACAGGAACTTCTGCGATAGGATTAAACATAGTTTTATTTAAAAGCCCAGCACAATCCAAAAATATGCCGTTAACTCGTCGAAGTCCTGTTAGATAAAATGATACGCACATTAATGCTACTGTGATAAAAGTAAGCTGTCTATCAACACCTAACCAAACTTCCATAAACGGCTGAAATAAAGTAAAAAAAGCGATAAAACAAAAACCAACAAAGAGTGCCAACATAAAATTAAGCCGTCGATATACCTCATATGCTTCTTTAGGTGTCTTTTGAGCAATTAAATTACCAACACTTCCTTGAGTAGCACTAAAAATCACACCAATTAATGAGGTAATAGAAGTAAAGAGTAATAAGTAATTTGAAAAATGACCCAAAACCACCAAGCCAAAAAGTGCCGAAATCAAAATGCTATCTGTTCCAAACACTACAATACCACCAACTTTATGCACGACCATTGACCCTGTATATTTTACAATCCACTTCTTTTCGGATTTTTCAAGCGGTAAAACATTTTTTCCTGTTACATCAGAATAGCATTTCACTGAGATAATATACATAACAAGATTATCTAAAAATATTGCTACTACCATCGAAACCACAACAAATAAAAAAGAATGGGCAAATACGATTATTAATATTTTTGCAGTGTTTAGTAATAGCGATTGGCCAAATGTGATTTTTGTAGCAATGTCATCCCGCTGATAAACCAAAAATAAAATACGACGATGCTTGAAAAAAAACGGAATGACTGCAATAAATATAAATAACGCATGGACTAAAAAAATATTTGTCGTTGCAGGTATTTCTCCGGCAATTAAATACGGAATAAGCGGCATAAATGCTAAACCAATCGCTGACATTATCAATACAACTAACAAATTGATTTTTTGAAATAAACGAACAAGAGCATTGATTTTTGACAAATTATTTTCTGCGATAGGTTTATACAAAGCGTAAATGATTGCTGTTCCTACTCCAAACTCAAAAAGTGAAAGAACTGCAATAATATTAATAAAAAAACCATTCAAGCCGGCATAAGTATCCCCTAAATACAATACAAAAAATGTGCGCGTCACAAACGATAAAATTGTTGTGATGGCAAAATTTGCGACATTCCATGTCACATTTCTAGTAGAATTTTTTGTTCTGCTTTTTGATGTCGTAATTGTTTTCATATATTTAAGAAATTGAAACAATCTTTGCAATGATATGTTCTTGATAAGTTATGTCCATTAATTCTTCAAATTCCGCTTTTCCTCCATTTGCCTCGCGAATTATTTTATTTGGAATAGGTATTTTTTCCATTGCGCCCATTAAAAACCACTCGTACTCAATATCAATGTGGCCTAAATCCAATGATTGATATCCTAATTGACTTAAATCATAAGCCAGCACTGTTGCAGTAGGTCCAAGGGCTGCTATAATCAAAGCTTCTTTCTCGACATTTTCTTTAATTGCCTTTAAAATATCATCATACACAGAAAAAGCATTTTCCTTAGGACAAATAATCCGCCTTATGCTATTTGCATTATCAAATAAGTCATTACCAAAACCCAACCTACTAGCCTCGCCTTCTACAAATACAATATCTCGCCCTTCCCATAGCTTTTTACAATGTCCCACATATTCTTTTGTACCGGATTTATCTTTTTTATCAATATAGAAACGAGAAATAAATGCGTTAGGATATTTTTTTTTCCTAAAGCTTTTATACCAATAACCACGATAAAAAAGCAAATGAGACCGTAACCAAAATTGACTAGCAAAGTTTTCATATTCTTGACGCATTTGTTTTTTACTTCTAAAAACATCAGGAATGCATATTAATACTTCTTCTTTTTGAGATATTGCAATTTCTTTCAATCTATTTGAAAGTTCTATATTTTCACTTTGAAAACCTATACCTTTGCCATACATTAATTGTATTTCACCATCACCATATCTCGCTATCGAAGACTTTTTTTCCAAAATTAAATCAATTGTTTCTTCGTTAGTCAAAACCTTTGGGCGCCGATAAAAAGTAGAATATAACAAAGATGTACAAGCCAATCGAAGTTTTTTTATTTTATTTTTTAATCCCATTTTCTACCCCTTAATAAATTTCGGTGCAGTACGCATATAGAGCTTTTTAGAAATTTTATATAACAAATAAGCCATTTTCATTTTACAGCTTAATTTACAATAGACACCGCCACCACGATATTTTTTAATGACCTCTTGCGCTATTTTTAGCGTAAATTCATCGTCTTGATATTTAGCAATAATGCCTAAGCAAGTGACAATAATTGCTTTTCTAGTTACTCGCTGATATTTTTTATCTGTATTGATTTGCTGTAAATATTCCACACGGTCTTCATATGCGCTAAGTTGGTCTAAGGCATTGCGTTTAGAACGCTCACCCATAATACTGTTAGGTCGTTGTAAATAATAATAAAGACCACCCTTTACATGTGCAAAAACATCTGCCTCATGGTAAAAAACATGAGCAACTGCATCGTCTTCTTGTACTCTTCCGACGGGATAGCGTAAAGAATTAAAAATCTTTCTCTTATACAGTTTTGCCCATGCCATATTAGTAAACGATTTTTGATTATTTGGCTTTGAAGAAGAAAAATGAAAAATATCCAACACCTGTTTTTTTGTGTACGGAATAATCGCTTCTTCTATATCTAACTTTTTAGGAATCTCATCTTCGGTAAATTTTTCATAGGGACATGTAACTATATCAGCATTAAATTCTTTTGCCCCTCGTGCTAGCAATTCAAAATAATTTAGCGAAACATAATCATCGCTGTCAATAAATGAAATATAATCCCCTGTTGATATTTCAATCCCTGAATTGCGCGCAGCAGATAGTCCTGCGTTTTCTTGATTAATTATAATGATACGCTTATCAATCTCAGCAAATTCAACTGCTATTTCCCCACTAGAATCCTTTGTCCCATCATTAACTAATATTATTTCTAAATTTTTATATGTTTGGTTCACGATGCTATCAAGACATTTTTTTAGGTATTTTTCTACATTATAAATTGGGACAATTACACTAATTTTCATTTATAAAAACCTCGCTTTTTTCTAAATATGCTTGAATTTTTGTCATTAGATTAATTGCAACATTATCGGGTTTAATCATTTCTATATCAATACTTTCATACAGTCTTTCTGCATTATGATTTGCTAAATTATATTTAATTTTTGCTGCAATTTCATTAATATCTTGCTGATTAATTATAATATCCTCATCAATTAAGTCACCCAATAAACCAAGCGCACCAACATTTTTACTCACCAAAAGATTACTTCCCGCCAATAATGCTTCAAATGGTGCAAGTCCAAAGGATTCAAATATACTATTTTGAATATACAATGTACTTTGTTGCATTATTTTTAATACCTGGTCATTAGGCAAAGAATTATGATACTCTACAAAATTAAATTTGCAAATTTCATCTGTATCTTTTCCGACTGCTCCTATCACTATATATTTTAAATCCATTTTCTCTACTTGATTAAGGTGTTGAATTGCCTCACAAACACGCAAGTTGTTTTTTTGCCTTCGTCCACCACCCAACGAAAAAATCAAATTATTTTCCCGTACTATATTTGTTTTATCGCTTATAGCAGTAGTAATGGTCTGTATCTTCTCTACATCAAGCGCATTGTAGTTAAAATCAAATTTGTCTTGATATTTTTGTTCGCGCTGCTTCATAAAATCACAAAACGCTTTCGACACACAAAAGAATCTATTCACTTTTCTAAATAAGTGTTTTTCGTGCCTTAAAACTTTTTTTGAAATGGAAATCCCATTTAATTCTGACTCATAAGTTCCTAACCCATGCAAAATATAGAATATTGGTTTCCTAAAAAATTTAGCATGATGAATTAGCAATGAATTTAATCTTGTACCCGAACAAAAGACAACGGCATCACTTCGTTTAATTTGAGATAAAATTTTAAATGACAAGATTTTTTTAAGTCTTAATTTCTTGTTTATTCCATAAGTATCATAAAAAAATATGTTTTGATTATTTTTAAAGCCTGCACGCAAATTTTTATTTGCCATACCTGGTCCAAAATCAGAAGTAAAATCACCTATAAATAATAATTTCATGCTTTCACTCCTTTTGGCTTTAAAAAACGCGAAGTATATCGCTTTTTTTGGTAAATACTAACCATTTTTTTAGAAGGATTAGTTGATATCGAAAATGCTAGTCCCATGTAAAGAATCAAACCAAAAATACCTGAAAGAAATATTGTCTCGAAATAACCCAATACCATAAAGCTAAGGAATGTCATTAGCAATGTAACTTGGGTATTTGAAATTTTAATATTCCTTGAATATATTTTTTTAATTTGCTTGAAAATAAAATAATAAAACAAAATAAAACCAATTAATCCAAAATGTTTTAATAAGCCTAAATAATCATTATGAGCAAAACTATATCCTGGCAATATGTAGCGGGATCCTAAACCAAATAAAAAATTAATTGGATTTGATTGTAACGAATGAAGCAATGCCGTCCAAATTACTTCTCTACCTGTAAACATAGCTACGCCAAAGAACGGAATCGTAACTGTAGTTCCTCTTTCATAAAAAGAAATTAAAATCCAAGGAAAAAGTAATCCTCCAGCCATGATGATAAAGAAGATGACAGAAGTTCGTTTTTTGCTTTTCCAAAACTTTTTAGGTATTAAAAAATTAAATATTGCAAACGCCGCTAGTGCTACTAAGGCACCTCTTGATTGTGCTTGAATAACAATATAAAACCCTAACAATAAAATCAATATACCTAAAAGTTTCTTCGCATTTTTAGATATCTCAAGAAAATTTAAAAAGGCAATTAAATACATACTTAAAGCTGTTGCGATAATTCCCACCGCATTACTATTCATCATTGTATCAACATTTGTCATAAATCTATCAAAATAATTCCAAGAAGTAGCAAGCCAAAAGATAAAAACTACTAGCATGCACAAAAATAGTACTTTCTTTTTAATGCTAGTGAGTTTTACAGAAGAAAAAACAGACATTATCATGCAAGCTAATACAATAGATACAACACTTCCAAAACCTCCTCGTGTCAATAAAAGAGTAAAGCTGGCATACAGTGTTAAAGTAAGAATATATAAGTATTCTTTACTTTCTCTTGCAGTAAATACACCCTTACATAGCATCATCAAAATTAGCACGCTTAAATTAACAAAAATTACAATTGAACTATAAAAAGTATTCAATGTAAAATTCAAATAAACTAAAAAATTAACAAGCAATAATACAAATGCAAGTCCTTGATAAAGCCCAATATATTTGCTTTGTTTATATTTTCTAGTAATCATTTTCATTATTTTGAAATACTATTTATCGCCTCAATATAAAATTTTTCCAAATCCAATACCGCTGTTTTTATGTTATAACCAGCGTCATTCATTTTTTCTAGTGTTTTATTGCGAATGTCTTTTATTTCTCTTGTGCGTAAAGCCTCTGTCCAAATTAATTTATCTTGTTTATTTATTGGTAAAAAAGTTATGTCCCCCGTGTAGTTTACTTCAGAAGGCACCTTATCAGAAGACAATATATCCAAACCATTGAACTGGGCTTCAACCATACATAAGCTTAACCCTTCGTAAAGTGACGGCATTGCCAAAACATCAAACATATTATAATATTCAAATGCATTTTCTGCATTATGCACACTAATGACTTTATCTTCTAAATTTAGTTCCTTTATTAAGCCAAAAATATCGACATTCGCAGTATCTGCCCAAACAAGACATAACCTCACATTTTCTCTTATTTTTTGTAACTCATAAAAAGCTTTAATTAAAAATACATGGTTTTTTTCTTCTCTAATCCTACCTACATGTCCTATTACAAATGCTTTTTCGCAATGATGCTTTTTTCTTAACTCACTTCTCTTATGACTATCAAATAAAAATTTATCTGCTTGTATAGCATTTCTTAAAACATGAAACTGTGCCTTTTTGCCGTACATATATTTTCCTGCCGTAATACCACATGCTAATAAAATATCACAATACTTTTTTAACTTAGGACGGAAAACTTTGTGAAAAACTTTAGAAACAGCACTGCCCCCAGAAGTATGTGAATGATAAAATATTTTCGTTTTAGGACTATTTTTCTTTATCAACTGAACATATTGAATTTTTAGACTAGACATAGAATGAATATGAATTATATCATAAAAATAATTTGCCAAAAAATCTTCAAATTCTTTTTTTCCTTTCCTTAAATTTTCCTTTGTACTGGTGATATAATAAACATTACATCCTTGTCTTCGTAAAATATCATCATAATATTGCCCTCTCTGAGAAGACAGCACCAAAAAATCAACTCTAAATTTACTTGAATCAATATGATTCAAGTAATTAACCGCAACAGCTTCTGACCCACCTCTTTGCAGCGAAGTTAAAATATTTAATACTTTAATCATTTACTGCCTCCCTTCTTACTTTTCTCCGCCGCCCAAAAAAACCAAAAAATTCTCTAATAGATAAAATAGGAAAACGAAATCCTGTGCCAACTACTTGCCAAAAAGACTTCATGCTTTTGCCATTTCTTTTATAAATAACAGCTTTTACTGCGCTGTGTCTAAACTTCACAAAACGCCTTTCGCTAAAACTCAATTGGTTAAACTTGCTTTTTTTAAATTCCAAAAGCGCAGTCGCGCCTTGTGTCATATTATCGCCTCTTGAAAGATGCTCGTGACCCTCACGATATGCTACGATGTCAGAACCTGATAAATATCCAATTTTAATTTCTTTGTCAATTGTATTGTACATAAGATAATATTCCTCACCAAAAGAAACTTCTTGCTCAAAGCCCCCTATCTCTACTAGATGTGATTTTTTATACATAAAAGTAGGTACGCCTGCAATTTGTCTTGTTAAATGATAACGCATTAATGTATCGTTATCAAAAGATTTGATTTTAGAATGTTCGCGATATTCAACTAATTTGTCGTTTTGGTCGTGAATTCTTAAATCCGTAAAGCTCATATCTAAATCGTTTTCAAGCATGAAATTCAATTGTCGCTCTACTTTTTGAGGAAGATACTTGTCGTCGTCATCTAAAAAAGTAATGTATGTGCCCGCAGCTATCTCAATTCCTGCATTGCGTGTGCCTGATGCGCCTAAATTTTCTTGATTTTGAATAAAGGTAATTTTGTCGCTGTTTAAATCATTTACCATTTTTTCTACAATGGCTCTATATTCAGCATTTTTTTCAAGCGCATTATCACATACCAAAACAATCTCAATATTTTGATATGTTTGTGTCAAAAGAGAATTTAAACTTCTTGATAAAAAATACTCATCTCGCCTGTAGGAAGGCACTATGATACTGACTTTTACATCTTCCACAATTCTATTATACACTAAATTTAGTAAATGTAAAGCAGTTTACTTTAATGATTCTTTTGTTTTTGTTTGCACTAGCATTTCAAGATAAAGAAACTCTAAACTTTCTTCACTAAGCGGGATAGGGTTGTTTCCTAAGCGCTGAGCATTGATAGAATTAACTAATAATTTTATTTGTTGCGGAGTGGCTGGAATCGGCGGTTCTATCTCTATTTTTGCTAATAGCATTTCAAAATAATCAATTGCCTTATACACCGAATCATATCCAAACATATTTGATAAATTATTAAACTGCTTTGATAAGTAATCAAAGCCACGCAAATCACTACACAAACTAATATTATCCATCATAAATTTCCAAACCTTAGGTAACGCTATTGCCACAGCATGACCATGCGGCAACCCAAACATTGTAGTAATACCGTAGCTCATTGCATGAGGTGCGGTGGTTTGAGAAATATTAATAGCTCTTCCTGCTAAATTAGAAGCTAGCATTACCTGCTGATTAACTTTTTCATCTTGTGATAAGAGATATTTATCAAAATTTTCCAATAATATTTTGATAGCCTTAGTAGCAAAATCCTGACTTTCTATTGTAGATTTTACAGACCAATATGATTCAACGGCTTGGCAAAGGGCATCTAAGTAGGTGCATTTTTTTTGATAAATTGGCAATGAAGATAAAGTAGAGGGTTCTAGTATCACAATTTTAGGGATAATGTTATGCGAATGAATACTTTGCTTGATGCCATTTTTA
>Ga0131853_10015301_pt1 | contig 14036 bp, 14 predicted proteins | sample TergutLab28metaG_FD_92764 | JGI IMG/M metagenome (GOLD analysis project Ga0131853, IMG submission 92764) | Labiotermes labralis P1 segment gut microbial communities from Petit-Saut dam, French Guiana - Lab288 P1 (version 2) (version 2) | ecosystem: Host-associated > Arthropoda: Insects >... | reverse complement strand
TGTAACTCCTGATGGCGGCGCTTTACATGGAAGTTTTCACGACCTTGAGCTGCGTGAAACTGCAAAACTTCCATGCAACTCCTGATGGCGGCGCTTTACATGGAAGTTTTCACGACCTTGAGCTGCGAGAAGCAGCAAAACTTCCATGTAACTCCTGATGGCGGCGCTTTACATGGAAGTTTTCACGAACATGAGCTGCGAGAAACAGCAAAACTTCCTTGTAACTCCTGATGGCGGCGCTTTACATGGAAGTTTTCACGACCTTGAGCTGTAAGAAACTGCAAAACTTCCATGTAACTCCTGATGGCGGCGCTTTACATGGGAGTTTTCACGAACATGAGCTGCGAGAAACTGCAAAACTTCCATGTAACTCCTGATGGGGGCGCTTTACATGGAAGTTTTCACGAACATGAGCTGCGAGAAGCAGCTAAACTTCCATGCAACTCCTGATGGGGGCGCTTTACATGGGAGTTTTCACGAACATGAGCTGCGAGAAACAGCAAAACTTCCATGTAACTCCCGAGGGCTGATCTTTTCACTCATTTCATGTGCCACATTGCATCCATAAACGCTATTGCATCTGCAAACGCTTTGAACTAGGATGTTTGTTTGTGCAGTACAGGTATAGACTTTACAGAGCACTAGTAGAAGAAGATAGTTGTTGAAAATAATATATTTTGGTTTAGTGGAATAGATAGATTATTATTTAGCTGATCTTAACTATCAATAAGCATGGCTTTTGTCAAGAACTGTATTGTAATTTAATCTCGCATACAGCTTTTGACATCAATATTTTCACTCTTTTCTCATCAACGAAAGTTGAGATGAGATAACAAAAAATACCGATAACCTAAAAAACGGTTTATCGATATTTTTGAAAAAAATATTATCAAATTCTTCATCCGAAAATTCACTACTATGACAACATCACTTTGGCGATGTTACATTAAAAACCATTGTCACAATAAATTCGCCATCTGCAAAAGAAAATTTAACTTTTCCACCATACTTTTTCACAATATTTTTAACTATTCTCACCCCGATACCATGATTTTCTTTATCCTCTTTCGTCGTCACAAAATCACCATCAAGTTTTTCCACAATTTCCCCATGGTAACTATTCCTAACTAACACAAACAACCTATTTCCTTTCTCATCAACTTCTACAACAACATACTTATCATCAATCGCCTGATTTGCCGCCTCAAAAGCATTATTTAACAAATTAGAAAATAACAGTACTAAATCACGATCATCTATTGAAAGATGAGCTGGCAACCGACCAAGCCACTTTGCTACTACTTCTTTATACATCTTGCTACTTGTTAGCGAATACCAACTAGCATTGACAGCTTTAGAACCTGTATTTTGCCCAACATTCTGCTCAATTACATCTAGTTTTCCCCTCATTTGATTAAGATAATTGTTGGCTTTCTCTAAATCATTATCATGAAGCAAATCATGTAAATAAAGCAGCTCATCGCTAATGCTGTGCTTAAATATACTAATTTCCTCATTACTTTTTATCATCCTTTCGTAGTTTTGTTTTTGCTCATCAAAGATTAATTCTTGTTGCTTTTCTCTGCTTTGAATCTCGAAAATGATACTCCTTTGTGTTGCAAAGTACATGACAAAATAAGTCCCAATGGTTATACTAAATACTACAACAAAGTTTACCCAAGTGGGTGCTTCAAATCCAGGTAGTTCTTCTAATCCAAGTTCTTCAATGATTGTATTGATTATAGAAGAGTCAATGTTGTCGATGATACGATTGATTATCATAGCATTATTGTCCGCAGTATAAATGATCATTATAAAAATCCCAAATATTGTTAAGAAAAAGAGGATAAAAACAACCTCAGCCTTTGAAACGGCATTAACGTTAATCTTAAAACCAAATCTTCTGGCAAAATAAGACAGAATAAATAGTAATGCTACAACAGATGCACCTCCTATAACAATATTAATAGGATTCGCAATCTCTGATGATTCTACTCGAATTGAATCTATAAATTCTGTCATGCTATTAGTAAAAAAAAGACTGATAAAAACAGCAATAGCAATGCTTAACCAAGCGCGCCACGATTTAAACCCTTTAAGTGCATAAAGCGAAACAAATATGATAAGACCAGCTTCAATAAATAGGGCATAATCCCCAACAGATTGAGTTCCGTACCTAATTTGCCTAATCACATCCCAAACGGCTAATAAAATAAATATAGTAAAATTGATCCACTTCACACTCCTCTTCTGCTCATAGTTTAAAATCCTAAATACAATCAGGTAAATAATTGAAAAACCAAGTGCATATCCAATAGCTAACATCTATTTCATCGCCTCTTTCATCAAATAATTCTCATACGCTGGCGCAAACTTTTTTTTATAAATTCGACCTAACTTAATCTCTTCCTCCGTCATCAAAATGATAACTTTACTAGAAAAAGACCACACATATTTTAAATTAACTAGACAACTCTTACTAGCATAAGCAAAATCACCTACTGGCAACCTTAATAACCAATCTTTTAATGGAGTATCTGTCGAAAATTCTTCATCGTTTTCTCCATAAACAAAAACAACCTCGTTTTCACTCTGGATCGTCACAATTTTTTTTGCATCTATAACCGTTTCGTAAAATACTTTTTTATATTTATCACAATCAATATCCAATTCTTCTACAAAATGCTTAATTTTTACCAAACATATATCCAAAATATCCTTAATCACTCGCTCAACCTCATATTGGAATTGATCTACTGAATCTGATTTGAAAATAAAGCCAGCGGTCAAGTTAATTGAAGTAGCTTGTTGAAGCGGCTCAACAATCTTCTCATAACCAGATAAAAATAAAATCTTGGATTTCGCTCCACTCTTACTCAGCTGAACCGCTGTTTCTATTCCATTCATTTGTGGCATTTCATAATCCATTAAAATCAAATCATATGACTCATCCGAATCTAATAGCTCTTTACCATCTCCAAAGTCCGTAACAGCAAAGTGAATATTTCGGAAATTTTCTAACTTAAAAACCCCTCCTAATTTTTCTCTCACAATCTTTCTTGATGCATGATTATCATCTACTACTGCAATTGAAATCTCTTTTTTCACAACATTTCCTCTCCAGTTCTACTATAAGTAAATAGTTCTATACTAACACAGATAATATCTTCTTAATTTACAAAAAAGCAATCAAGAATGAGGGATTTCACTTCCAAATATAACATTTTTCAAGCTAAAATTCAACCTTTTTCAACAGAAAGAGATATTTATTACTTGATAGTAGAAAATAAATTAAGTAAAAAAGGTATTTGCTCAATTAAAAATCAAATAGGTAGGATTCCTGCTGACTAAAAAATGTACGCTCCTCTCCACGGAAAACGCACATTTTCGTTTTTTTAAAGATTTTTTGAATACTCTCTTAACAACCTATGTTTCAAATCCCATAAGTCTTGCGACAAGTCCACGTAGAATTTGTGGGGTTTTTCAAAGCGTAAACTTTCTTCCCATAATTTATCAACCTGTTTGTTTGAATATTTTCTAATTGCTTCGATTGTCGGTTTATCATAAACAAGTTTTCCCTTTTCAAAAATAGGTTGTAGCAATTTAACAGCATAAAAATCAGTTAGTTCTTTTCGCTTCCAAGTATGATCAGGGTCAAAAATTACATACGACTCATCTTTATCGTTAATTTCCTCATCAAATAATGTGATGACATCAGCTATTGCCTTATTATTGGCTCTATCAAACAAGCGATAAACTTGCTTGAATCCAGGCGTTGTAACTTTTTCCGGATTGTTGCTAATTTTAATTTTTGGTGTAACCACTCCCTCAACTTCAATTGCAACCAGTTTATAAACACCACCAAAAACAGGTTCAGTTTTTGATGTAATTAGCCGTTCACCAACACCAAAGCTGTCAATTGGAGCATCTTGAATCAATAAATCTTTTATTGTGTATTCATCTAAGGAATTTGAAACAACAATTTTTGTTCCATTAAGTCCAGCTGTATCCAGCATCTTTCTTGCTTCTTTAGAAAGATAAGCTGCATCACCACTATCTATACGAATCGCACCTGGAGGATATCCATTTGATACAATGAGCTCTTTAAGAATTTTGATGGCATTTGGTATCCCTGATTTTAATGTGTCGTAAGTATCAACTAACAATACACAATTATTCGGATATAACTGTGCATATTTCTCAAACGCCTCATATTCACTATCAAAACTTTGGACCCAACTATGAGCCATTGTGCCTAGCGCTGGTACGCCATAAAAACTATCAGCTATTGTACATGAACTTCCATTTGTCCCACCAATATAAGCTGCTCGCGCGCCTAATACTGCCCCATCACTGCCTTGTGCACGACGAGACCCCATTTCGATAACTGGTCTTCCCTTCGCTGCACGCACAACACGATTCGCTTTTGTTGCAATTAAAGATTGATGGTTTATATATAACAAAGCAATCGTTTCAATAAATTGTGCCTGAATAATAGGACCTTTTACTGTTACAATTGGTTCACCTGGAAAAATAGGCGTCCCTTCTGGAATGGCATAAACATCGCAACAGAATTCGAAGTTTTCTAAATAATGAAGAAAATTCTCCGAAAAAATCCCTTTGTTACGGAGATAATTGATGTCGGCTGTTGTAAAAGTTAGTTTTTCTAGATAATCAATGAGTTGTTCAAGTCCTGCCATGATTGCGAATCCACCATTATCAGGTACGCGGCGAAAGAATAAATCAAAGCAAGCGACTTTATCTTGCATACCATGCTCATAATACCCGTTTGCCATCGTTAATTCATAGAAATCAACAAGCATCGTTAAGTTTACTTCTTTATCAGTCAAAATCATCACTCCATGTATGTAACATATTTTTCATGTTTCTTTTACATTATACCAATATTTCCCAGGAAATAACAGTGGAAAACGTTCGGCTATTATTGAAATCTCGCTCTAAGTTAAATGAATTACCCGATAGAAGTTCTAATCCTTCCTAGGAATCCCCCTCGTTGCGGGGTCTACCCCTCTTTTACATCATCATCAAAGATGAAAGCAGTAAACGCATTAATCGACAAAGGCTACAAAGCCCAACCGCTAAAACGTGTATACATCAAAAAGGAAGGTAATACTAATTCTCCTTTAGGTATCCCAACAATGTACGATCAAGTAATGCAGGCATTATATTGTTGATCAGCAAATTGTTTGATGGTAAAATCGTCAAATCGCTTGCCACAATCTTTACAGACGTATTTTTGACAGGCAGCGCCTCTTCCTTTGCGATCGTTTAGATTGACGTTTTTGCTTTTGTAGTCTACGCACTGTATATCATCTGCCCATCTCAATTCGTGTACTGTTTCATAACATTGTTTATTGTTTTTCATTGAGTAATCTTTGAATATTTATCATAGTCGATACCGTCCTATTTTTATACTCATTATAACATTTTTCTGCAATTTAGTCTATCATCCAGAAACCTGATAAGCGTCTAAAAAATAACAGAAAATGACCCTATAAAATAGAGTCATTTTGAAATTTTCGCTTGAAATGTTTTAGGTTTTTTTTCATCTGTCTATTCTATAAAGTCTATTTTATTTACTGTGATCGTAGGGTTTAGTTTTTTAGCCAGTTAACAAGTATGTCAAAAGGAAAATGAAAGAATTTACTATATTTTTTAACAATTACATAGCCTAGTAGAAAGCCAAGTGAATTTAACAATAAATCATCAAAAGTCACTAAACGATTAGGCCATTGGGTTAAAATATTTATCAATAATTGACAGCTTTCAATGAATAATGATATTAATAAACCAATCAGCATAGCTTTTTTGTAATTCATTCGTTCTTTTTCGAGTAAACCAATAAATATAGCAAATGGAAATAAAAGGATAAAATTCCCCAGTATTCCACGAATTGCAAAAAACCAATAAAACCAATCATTAGCTAGCGGAAGAGTGTGATAAATGGTTCGGAATGGGATAAAATCAATGCTCATAATCTCCCAAAGAGTCCAAGGGTAATCACGATCAAACATCACCATTGCAGCAATCTCTCTATTTTCAGCAACTGGCCAAACATCTATTGGGAAGAAAGCAAGCCGGATTACTGATAAAAGATAGTAAATAAACATTGCGTTAACAATTACTTTTTTTAAATCTAAAGTAGAATTGTTTTTGAAAGTGAGCAATAAATAAGATAAGAATGTTAAAGCAAACAACACATAAAATGAGCGCCATCCCATTACAAGTGTTCCCCCGTATTCTCCGATCCCTGTCAATAATTCAAACATTTTTCCACCTTATTTTCTAATTTCTATCTGTCCAAGAAACTCTAATGAACCCTTGATTTGCCAAACGTGCTCCAGTATTAGAATTTGTCATTCTAAAGCGATACGTTCCACTCTGCGATGAACTATAATTTCTTGTTGTTGTTGGGCATCCTCGCTCTGGGGCACCAAACCAATGCCCCGAATGCAAGTGCAAAGCAGTGTAAGTGTAATTACTGTGTAGCTGCTACTTGTGTCTGATGTAATTTCCTGTGTATTAGCAAATGTATAATAATGAAAATTACATATAGTATAGCAATTATTGTTCCAACTAAAAGAAATGATAAAATGGTACGCTCAATATGGATAACTACTAAATCATAAACGAATTCCGGTACTATCCCCAATATGCGATTACCTCCCCAAACACTTAAAGCCAATGAACTAGCTAACATCATCAATGCTGCTGTTCCGAAACTAAAAGCGAAATAACGAAAAGCAAAATGACGGCTTACAAAAAAAATTACTCCCATCGTTATTATAATTCCCACTACACCGGTTGTCACAAATTGCCACAGATTTCCCACAAACATATTACTAACTTGAGCAATATTTACAAGGAATGGAGAACTAAAGTAATCACTATAAGTATCAGTTATTTCACTAACAAGATCTGAAATTATACCGTTTTCAATTGCCCACGTCAAACCTAGATCAAGCAAATGATCATCTATTTCACTATACTCAATTATTTCACCAACAAGATTTGCAATTATACCGTAGTCAATTATCCAAGTAAGATCAAGGTCAAGAGCAAGAGAAAGATTAAGTAAATGACCATTTATATAGTGCGTTAAGTTACCCGCTAAATCTCTTTTAGTATTAGGCAAATCATCTGATACTACTGAGTCTCTATTCGCATCAGCCGTTTCAATGGTGAATGAATCTATATGCATTGTCATTTCGGTGGTGAATGAATCTATATGTAGTGTCATTTCCTCTATGAATGAATCCATACTCGCTGTCATTTCGGTGGTAAGTGCGTCTATTAACACTGACAATTCTTCAATTGAGTTCACATGCGCTGTCATTTCTTCTATTAAAATTATTCGCGCTGTCATTTCCTCTATAAATAAGTCCATATGCACTGTCATTTCGGTGGTAAATAAATCCAGATACTCTATCACTACTTCGCTTGAGTCTGTATGTGCTGTTATCTCTTCAATTAAGTCTCTATACGCTGCCATTTCGGTGATTAGTGAATCTCTATACGTTGTCATTTCGGTGATGAATGAATCCAGATACGCAATCATTTCTTCTGGTGAATCTATATGCTCAATTATTTCGGTGGTGAATGAATCTCTACGCGCTGTCATTTCCTCTATGAATGAGTCTCTATATGCTGCCATTTCCACATCAATATAATAAGGCATAATATCACCATCTAAAACATTGTAAGGCAATCCTGCCGAAGCAATTCTATCCCTGAGGTTATCACGAATTTGCTCATGTATATTTTCATGAAAATTCGTTGCTCTTAAACTCCCAATAATGCCATCGCTACTAAGAAGAAATCTGTTAGTAACAATAGTTGCTGATGTGATAAGCAAGAAAACTGTTAGTATAAACGATAAAATCAAAAAAGCAATCCTATTTATAATCTTCTCTTCTGAATTAATCATTAAACTCACCTACCCCACACCTACTCTTAAGCCAACTATGTTTATTGCTGGGTATTTTCTCTACAATTGTCCTTTGCAAGATCTCTACTATGATAGCACATATTTAATTACTTGTAAAGCATATAACTACATAAAACTGACATAATTTAGTTTATATATTAGATAATATAATTTTTATCTCCAATCCTGATTGCTCAACCTGCCAGTTTAATTATTTTCATAAATTTTTGTCTTTCTCTTCCATTATGAACATTCTTGGGCTACATTTTAAATGAAGCAATTGAAAGATTTAGAAAATTGATATGAAAAAATGCCCAAGCCATATGACTCAAGCATTTTACAGTTAAACACGACGTTCTTTGATACGAGCTGCTTTAGCAGAAAGATTTCTGATATAGTTAAGCTTCGCACGGCGTACTTTACCAAGACGTACAACCTCGATTTTTTCGATCATCGGTGTATGTAAAGGGAATGTTCTCTCAACACCCACACCGAACGAAATTTTACGAACTGTAAACGTTCCGTTTATTCCAGCACCATTTTGGCGCTTTAACACTAATCCTTCAAAAATCTGAATACGCTCTCGACTTCCCTCTTTGATACGCACGTGAACACGCACATTATCTCCAGCACGAAACTCAGGGATATCAGATTTCATGAAGTCTTGAGTTAATTCCTTAATTAACTGTTGGCTCATAATGATCCGCTCCTTATTCACAATGCTCAATAAACAACTCTAACTTGTAGTGCCATCCAGCGGAACATTGGTTTTGTGCAGCAATTGCACAGAAAATATGATAACATAAAAACAAGTTGAAATCAATAGATACTAAAAATTTTTTAATATCCCAATGTGAGTGAAAAGGGTTTATTCTGTAATATGGCAATAATTATGCATCCCTATACATCTATTGTTAGTGCTCTCACCTAATAATACATTTTCTATACATAATACATACGCTGCATCAAAAACACAAATACAACTGTCAACCCATTATGAATAGTATGCAATATAGTAACATGCCAAATATTGTCGTTCTTTAAATAAAAATATCCAAATACAAGACCCATTAGAAAATATGGGATAATATGAATTAATCCACCTGCTAACACATGTATTAACCCAAAAATTAGACTTGATAAAATTACATTGAAAATGGGTGGCAAATTGAAAAGATTCATCAAGACCAATCTAAAGATAATTTCTTCAACAATGGGTGCGAAAAGTACAACAGTAATAATCATTGCAACTGGCATCGCTGACAATGCAGATACAACTAATTCCTGGTTCAAAGCAACATCAGTCGTTCCCAGCCATCCAACAATTGAACTTCCCAACAGTGCAGCTCCAAATGTACATACAACACCAAGACCCATCTGTTTAAATAAATTACCCCATGAATCAACTCTCAGAAAATCTTGTTTGAAAATTTTATAAGTCAATAAAATCATAACACCACATAGTATCCCGTAGGCCATAAAATTTATTAAGGGTAACATATTGTAAAGACCTTCTTCTTGAAAGTATTCCAATGTATAACCTCGGATGATTACAACAACTGGCATAAGTAATATCGGCAAAATAACTATGCCGACAATATAAACACTAATTAAAATATAAATCTTGCTCTTTTTTAACATTGCTGACCCAGAATGATTAAGTGTTGCTGTAGATGGATCATACTGTTGTTGCCCATCCGCTGAGGTTTCATTTATAGTATATGATGTTTCAGTATGGTGATACCCTTTATCCTTTCCAATCCGCTTCCCACAGTAATCACATTTTTTCCCAGAGCTAGGTGCTCCACAAACACAAATTTTACCCATTATTAATCACTCCTGTATTTTCACTACAAACAATATCAAAAAAGCAAATGCATTTTCTCATCAAGAAACTAATTGCAAACGAAGCGAGTATCTCCCCCAACAAATCCTCACCCATTATACAAACTTCCTCTTTATCAGATTATTCCATTAAAATCAATAGTATAATTATACCAGATTTCCCCTTTTATGTTAAGAAAATAATAAATAAAAGCTAGGCAAACAACTTTCCAGAAAATAATCCTTTAAATTTATCGCTTAATGCTTTATAATATTAATGACAATATATGTTTGTGAGGGATTTATAATGATTGATTACTTAAAAGTTGGTAAGATTGTGAACACCCATGCGCTCCAAGGCGAGGTTCGTGTTATCTCAAATAGCGATTTTAAAGAAGAGCGTTTCAAGCAAGGATCAGAACTATTTATTGACTATAACGACTCATATATTCCAGTTGAAGTTAAATCACATCGCATCAACAAAAATTTCGATTTGCTGAAATTTGTCGACATGTATCATATTAATGATGTCGAAAAATATAAAGGTTGCGAAATCTTAGTAGATACCGCGAATTTAAGCACACTAAATGACGAAGAATATTACTTCTACGAAATTATCGGCTGCCTTGTCATTACTACAGACGGCACATTACTAGGGGAGATTATCGACATCCTCCAAACCGGTGCCAATGATGTCTGGGTCGTAAAGCGAAAAAGCGAAAAGGATGTGCTAATTCCTTATATTGAAAACGTGGTTAAAGATGTTGACATTGTAAATAAAACCGTTACAGTAGAATTACTTGAGGGGTTAATCTAATGAAAATTAATATCCTTACTCTCTTTCCAGAAATGTTTGAACCCTTTTTTACAACATCTATTATCGGGCGTGCTGCAGCTGAAGAAAGGGTTTTGCTAAAAACGATTAACTTCCGTGATTACTCGAATAATAAGCATCTTAAAGTAGACGATTATCCTTACGGGGGCGGACAAGGAATGCTGTTAACTCCTGAACCAATTTTTAATGCAGTCGATCATATTACTAAAGATGAGGGGCAACGTATCATTTTACTATGCCCCCAAGGCAAGAGGTTTACACAGAAAAAGGCAGAAGAATTAGCCAAGGAGAAACATTTGATCTTCATTTGCGGTCATTATGAGGGATTTGATGAGCGAGTTCGCGAGTATCTTGCTACAGATGAGCTCTCACTAGGTGATTTCGTCTTAACAGGTGGTGAAACTGCAGCGATGGTAATGGTTGATGCAATTGTTCGCTTATTGCCTGGCGCTCTACCAAAAGCTAGCGCTCATGAAGATGACTCGTTTTCGAGTGGATTATTGGAGTTTCCCCAGTATACGCGTCCTGAGGACTTTCGGGGAATGAAAGTTCCTAATGTTTTACTATCAGGGAATCATGGGGAAATTGCGAAGTGGAGGCGGCGAGAATCTTTGCGGCGGACTTTAGAGCGACGTCCTGATTTGTTGGAGGATGCTAAGTTAAGTGAAGAAGATCTGAGAATTTTAGAAGATTTGAAAAGGTTTCGTTAGTTGCGCGACCTTTTCTTGGAAGTTCTTTTAGGGATTGTAATTCCTTATCCTATTCCTCAAACTATTGCAGCTCATAATGCATCTCAAACACCATATCACTCACTTCACTTATAAAGTTAGGAACTGCCGGATCAGGATCCCACGTCATAGCTGCAGGTACATTCGCTGTCATAATGACTAAAATATATGGAAACTCTGTGAAGAAAATACCACTATCATGGGAGTACTCAAATGACCACCCTGGTGTATGTGCCACATACCCATCTGCCAACTCTGTCGCAAATCGATCAGTCCAAGAGGTGTTTCGCATATATTCTAAAACAACTCCATATTCCTCTATCTCATCTTTATCTCGATACAGTACTTTGAAAATTTCTGTTAGCCAATTGGCGCTCATAACCCATCCCCCGACAATTGGTTCTCCTGGTAAATCTTGCTCAAATACAGCATATTCGAAGCGTTCTTTCTCCGAGGGTGTAATTGTGCTTAAAAGGATATTGTGGGCAATATTATCAGAATAAACAATAGAATACTCAAGAAGTTCTTTAACTGCAAATGTGTCACCTTGTCCGGCAGAGTATTGTAAATTACCTGATCCTCCTACAAAATGTCCTGGCATAAAAGTGAGCTGCTGATCCCATGATAAATGTCCATCTTGTACATATTGGGCAATAATCATATGAGTAGGAAGTTTTCGTGTGGATGCTGAGTTAAAGCGCGCATCACCATTGCTTGCAATATGTCTCCCAGTTGTCAAACAATAATAACTAATCCCTACCTGACCGGAAGTTTCATCAACTATTGACTGTAATATCCCTTCTAATTCATCTTGCATCTCGCCAAGTCGAGCAATTAATGCTGCAGAAACTTCCTCTTCAATATCAACTACAAACTGATTTGTAAATCTACTAGCTCTTAGAAATTCAACACTTGCACGCAGCACTTCATCCTCTTCATCTTCTATGACAGTTACAACTACATCAATCCCCGAATCATCGATAATCCAATGAAAATCGTCACTTTCTTCAATTAACTCTACATTTTGCGTGATTCTATAAGTAAACAAGCCAGCATGACTAAAGGTAATCTCACTAAATAAAACCTGCCCTTTAGTATCAATTATAATTTCATTTATTTCCGGCATTATCATTACTAATTCATCAGCTTTCTCATCTTCACTTAAATCATGCTTAAAATCCGCACCTACAAGCTCCAAATTGAACACAAGATCCAAAGTCTCAACCTCAACCGCTAGATCTGGCAAAAGCTCAGCTAATCCTTCTTCATCCAATTCATATTCGCCTTGATCTAATATTTGCTCCACTTCAACATCTATTAAAAATCCATCAATAGTAACCTCTTCAAATTCAACACCACACCCAATTAATATCGCGGTGCTTATTGACAATAAAATAAATAGTCCCACTTTCTTCATTTTATACACCCTATCTATGATTAAAATGTTTGCGAATATTATACCCAACTCAATGCTTGTTTATATTACTAACAGCAACAGCCGCCATCACTCTCACTATTATCTTTGGGCATTACATAATGATAGTCTAAAGCAAATCCAATGTCAAGAGTATTACGAAAAATCTGTCATAAAGATATTTATATCCTTAGATAATAATTTTAGGTCTATTAAAAAGCAAATTAAAACCGAGTGCAACTCTTATTCAGCACTCGGAATTTATCATATTATGGTAAATCAATAGTAATTACAGGTAGCTCAATGAGACCATAATTTGAATATTCTGTAATATAAGCGACAGGCATTATTATAATCTGTGTCGCATCAGGTGCAGGCGCTACAAACGAACGATTTCCATTACTTCGTCTATATCTATCAATCATCGTTGATACACCACCGCGACCAAGAAGCTCATTGTCTACATCATCCATAACTCGAAACCCAATACTAGCGGTTACTCCTTCAAATCCTACAGATTCAAATGCATAATGATATGGCACGATGTAAGAAAACCACATTCTCATTCCACCGGAAGATACTGCTACACTATAAACAGTTACCTCAAAATCTTCATAGTAAACAGTCTGGTTCACATCAATATGATCAGAACCAACATTAACGATTGGTGCTCTAAAATTCCAAGGACCACTCGCAATCACACGTTCTTGATCAACATTGGATTCAACGAGTTCCATAATAGTGAGATTAACCTCAGCCGTATGTACATCAGCTAAACTATGATGAGGTGTTCCTATTGATAAAATAATGATTTGACTATAATTATCCATCCCTGGATAAACCTCTGGCGTACTTGAAATTTGTATTATTTCTACATCATCAAACACAATTCTTATATGAGAAGGTACAAATGTAACTTTATCTTCATTAACAAAATCTCTATCACCTTCAACCAAAAAAGTCAAATAAATTCGTTCCCCATCAAAAAATGACTCGCTCAAAGTAATAGAAAAACCATCCGCATACTGTATTTCATCAATCGGATTCACATACTCTGACAACCGCGTATAGCGATCTGTACCATGCAAATCAACTCGATCAAAAAGCCCACCAATTATCGGTATGTTAGCAGCTACTGTCGGAAAAGCAAGCCCAAACACAGGAAGTCCAATCATAACAACTGCAGCTGCAACAATTAACCGCCGCATGCGCCCACCAGACTTCTTCCTCCTGGCCATTCCCATCTCAACTGCATTATCAATAACCCGCTTCTTTTTAATATCATCT
>Ga0131853_10015300_pt1 | contig 14036 bp, 10 predicted proteins | sample TergutLab28metaG_FD_92764 | JGI IMG/M metagenome (GOLD analysis project Ga0131853, IMG submission 92764) | Labiotermes labralis P1 segment gut microbial communities from Petit-Saut dam, French Guiana - Lab288 P1 (version 2) (version 2) | ecosystem: Host-associated > Arthropoda: Insects >... | reverse complement strand
TTTTTTTCTCTTCAAAATGCAGTTTGTTTCATAATTCTAACGTATTTGGTTCCTGTATTATTCACATTTTATATACAGGGTGTGCTAAAATTAAAAAATAATTCCGGCGCCAAAAGGTTAACACCCTATTATCAAACACCACAGCCTAAATTTCTCCCTCACTATGAGCGACCAAATTTCCCAAAATTATAGTTCTGTGATGGACAGTAATTACTGACAACATATTTGAGATGTGATTGGACAGCTTATTTTACTATAGATGGCGGACTCGTCTCTGAAACGTGGCCACTGAAGTGTCACTATATATTTCAGGGCAATGTAGTGCATAATTTTGCACCAAGAAGTGTTCCTTACATATTCACGAGAGACTATTTTCTCAGTACCTTATGTATTACGTATTATATAATTACGATTCCTTCCCGTGCTTCGATAGTTATGTGGTTCTTTCAGGAGTATGCGAAAGTACTTCCTTTATAAAGGTACAGGTAAAGGTAAAGCAGTCTCATTACAGGCCTGGACAGGACCAGAGGGTACTTAGGAAGTTAAGGTTCCCAGATTACATGACAACGGAATAGGATGGTGGTAAGGTTGTCAGCCTTACGCACCGGCCACTTTAATAAACGTACAGGTAAATACAAATTGCACAACCTGATATGCAATTTTTTGCTAATAATTGCGCTCATAGTCGGCGCTATTTTCGTTTTTTTTTAGTGTAAATTGCCCATAATAAAATTTTGCTTGCCATAAACATGCTGAAGGGTATTATTGTTTACATAAACATTATGTTCCAAAATGTTTTATTTTTTTTTTAATCTGAAAAGGTTGCTTGGGTCTGCGCAAAAATGCAGATGCAGTCTGAAAAACGCCTATCAGAAATTTCCAAAATACTGGCTTAGAAGAAAGCCAGTGTTTGAAGAATTAAATTAAATTGTATTTAGTAGTCAGTTGATATGAATTGTACTTTCATTCGGACATCTGCTATTACCTTTTGCAGCAGGAATTTATTAACTTCAATTGAGAGAGATTTTCTCTCTTTTTTGTATGACTATACGAAACATTCGTCTCAAATTACATTTGACACTCTGGCTTGTTACCTCCCTCTCGCGGTGTGTTTACTCAGTACCGTTTGTTGAACAGACCAATTTAATTTTGAATGTAAAATTCTGCTGCAGTTTAAACGTGCAGCACAATATTAATTTCCCACGGATATCAAAGAATTGTTTGCTAAAATCTCTTACAATTGTAAACGAAATTTTATTAAAGTTTACCGCCTTTTCCTTTTCGACAGTAATAGCTTGCGTCTCTATTATTATTTTTCCAGTACTGGTCACACGATATGCATGTTTTAATATTTTACGCTAAGTATAGGAGGGAAGAGGTAACGGGGGAATGGAGGAGATTGCATAACGAGGAGCTAAATGATTTGTACACCTCACCCAATATTGTGCGGGTGATAAAATCGAGAAGAATGAGATGGGTTGGGCATGTGGCGCGTATGGGTGAGGAGAGGGGGGTGTATAGGGCCTTGGTGGGGAAACCAGAGGAAGAGTTCACTGGGGAGACCTAGGTGTAGATGGGTGGATAATATTAGGATGGATCTCCAGAAGGTGGTATGTGGGTATATGGACTGGTTTGGGCTGGCACAGGATAGAGATAGTTGGCGGACGCTTCTGAGTGCGGTAATGAACATTCGGGTTCCGTGAAATGCGAAGAATTTCTTGACTAGCTGCAAACCAGTTAGCTTCTCAAGAAGGACTCTGCACCATGGAGTAAGTAAGTAAGTATTTCTTGTGTGTTTTACGAACAGAAACGTCAATCCTTCCGGCCCTTTGTGGTTGTTTTCCGCACCTACGTCACAATTTATTGGAGTATGTCTGAATATCCTTCGCTCTTAAAGAATATCTACTTCAATTCACGTCACAAATAAGAAACTTTTCTGTTTTTTACTCAAAGCATCCCCGAAGTGTTATTTTTGATATAGTAAAGGTAAAGGTAAAATGCACCCTTGTACAGGCACTTATGCTATCTACAGGCCGTACGGCTCATAGGGGGAGTAGAGGTATAGCTCTACTCTTTCTTGACCACGGCACTAGAAGGGGGTGAGTGGTCAGCGTCACGCACCGGCCGCTCTTTACCCCCGGGAAACAACCGGTACCCATTGTACAATAGGCTGGGTGGGACCCAGGGCCGGTCTGGACCGGTGCGGTAAATCTCGACTCCACCGGGATTCGGTCCCCGGACCGTCCAGCCCGTAGCCAGTCGCTATACCGACTGAGCTACCGGGACCACATTATTAATATAGTACTAAATGAAATAATAGTAATTACAGTCCGTGCACAGACTTTTCTTTAATCGTCAGCTTCAATAATGATCAGCAACGTGATTCGGCTTTTAAAAATCCATCTGGCTGAATACAAGTCGAGGTAGGAGACACAATGTTGCACTGCCGTGACTGGACAAGATATCTTTAATAACACCAATTTGATGTAAGTTTAGATCTCGTCTATTCAAGGCCTCGTAATATATATCTCCTACCTCGAATTTTATGCAACCTGAAGATAGTTTCTTTAAACACGAAGCATGTTGCTCATAATTACCGGGGTGCTGATAAGTCCTTGGCCCGACCAGGAAAGAAAGAAGCTCGGAAGCGTGTCAAGTATTTCCGCGATTTCAACAACATCGAGACGCGAGCTGTCATCAAGTTTATTTTTTCCTGCAAGGTAAGGTGCTAAAGGAAATTCACGACATTCTGATAGAATCATTAGCTCTTTTCTTTCCTGGTTGGGCTAATGACTTATCAGCAACCCTGTATTTTAGCTCATGATTAATTACAAATTTGTTTATAGATTCTAAATTATTATTATTTCATTTACTACTGTAAAAAGGAAACTTTCTTTTATGGGCAAATTTCATACATAGGTATTAGAAATTCTTATAAAAATTTCGACGCTTTCTTCTGAAAGCAGTTTCCTTGGCAATTTATTTGTAACAGGTGTTGTATAGAATATACAACAAAAATTTGGGTTTTTAATGCTACAAAACGAGTATAAAGTAGTTTAAACGTGCGTAATTTGAGGATTTAACAGCCTTGTGAATGAATACTGAAATCTCCTGCGAACGATAGCGCGTCGATTGAAATCAGTTACGTTTATTTTGGATTAGCTTGCTGCTGCCATGATCAGGGTACTCCGAGAAGAAGTGGAAACAGAAACTGTCGAGAGTACCGTGACATGTAGGCAGCAATTTCCACTGCCATTGAAAGGGCGTCTTATCGAAGAATTTTCAGAATTTGAGTTTAAATTTTTATATCTTTATTTTATTTAGTCTGACCCTATTTATGCTGTAGAATTAGATGTTAAAATTATAAGAATTAGAATGAAAATTCTAAAACACGTATATTATATAAGCGCAGGTCCTTACATTGTTTCGTACAATAAAACCAACTACATGCACTAATTTCTCAAATTTATTTTTGGAATAAAATTCTACTTGTATACTATATATAAAGGTTGGAAATAGGATTGACGTAGCATAAAAAATTAACACTGTTCTTACACATTATTCGTGGGCCCGGTAGCTCAGTCGGTATAGCGACTGAGCTACGGGCCGGACGGTCCGTGATCGAATCCCTGTTGGGACGAGATTTTCCGCCCGTCCAGACCGGCCCTGGGGCCCACCTAGCCTCCTGTAATGTGGGTACCGGGTCTTTCCCGGGGTAAAGTGTGGCCGGAGCGTGCTGCTGACCCCTCACCCCTTCTAGTGCCGCGGTCATGGAAGAGTACAGCTATACGTCTACCCACCCTCTGGGCCACACCGGGCCTGTAACGGGATCACTTTACCTTTTTTCACACATTATTCTGTGAACACGGTACTTTATAGCAAATATATAGATTGGTTCTGTACTTTTTAATAATTTTGTGTTTTCTTTTGGCTCCACATCAGGAAAAGAGCTATAAATAGCACAAGTTACCTAACTGTTTATTGCTTATAAAGGACCCAAAGTTTCACACCATTTGTGCTGCGTATTACGTCACTTTACAGTGCATGTACAAGGTATCAGTGTTGCTAATACACAAATAAGTATTATATGAATATTCTCTGAATATTACTTGTGGAAAAATGCTAAATATGAGGTCAGGAGACTAACAAAATTACTGTCAAGGGGGACATGTTACTATGTAAATTGTTCGGGCTGTACGGAGTTCCAGACCAGAAGACGGTAATGTTTACCATGTAATGGTTAATATAGTGTGCGTTGTAGAGTGAGGGGGACGGTAGTACGGTTTTGTCGTATCGAATTCGAATAAAGCACACATTTGTGTACGTGTTAAATATATGTTTAGGCTCTGTTTGTAAATTTAATTCATCCTGGTTTCGCAATATCATTGCCGGTAGTTTGTCGATGTATCAATGTACCCTTATTACTGTAACATTCATTTTCTCTAGTTGTGGAATTACAGCGCGTACAGGGTTTTGGTGGGGAAACATGAGGCAAAGGGACCAATGGGGAGACCCAGGCGCAGATGGGAGGATAATATTAAGATGGATATTCAGGAAGTGGGATGTGGGGGTATGGACTGGATCGAGCTGGCTCAGGATAGAGACAGGTGGCGGGCACTTGTGAATGGGGTAATGAACTTTCGGGTTCCGTGAAATGCGGGGAATTTCTTGACTAGCTGCAAACCGGTTAGCTTCTCAAGAAGTACTCCATGGAGTGAGTGAGTAAGTAAGTAAGTATGTAAGTAAGTTGTGGAAGCACTTCGATCTGCTAAAATTTTGTTAAGGGTGTAAAATAACTGATAAATTTGAATTAATCTCTTATACTGATAGCCGTACATTATAATTATATGAAGTCTATAAAATTCACCCTGTAACCGACCACGAAGTCCAAAATGTGGAATAGAGGTATAACTCTACTCTTTCTTTAAACTGGGAGTTAGATGGTATTGTGTGGTCAACGCCACGGCCTCCTTACCCTTGGGAAAGATCCGGTACCCACTGTATAGGAGACTGGGTGGGTCTCAGGTACGGTCTGGACGGGTGCGAAAATTCTCGTGCCCACAGGGATTCGATCCCCGGTATCGTCCAGCACGTAGCGAGTCGCTATACGGACTGCGCCATCCTAGCCCACATATTACATCTATATATATATAAGTATATATTTGTACAATACATCAGCAGTTTTACAGCATTAATTCCGCATTTTGTGCATTTTTATGTTTCTTGTCTCTCATTTGTCTCTGGATTATAAGTTACCTTAGCAGGAACATGAATTAAACGTTTCAAATAATTACTGTTGGTGCAGAACGGTGGAATGTGAAGCATGATGGAGCATAATCGGTCTTTCAACCATTAATATGAGGGTGAATCAAAACGTAAAGGCAATTATTAAATTACGCGGTAACCGGGACAGAGAAGAGCTGGCGTATTGCGCAGTATTGACAGTGCCTGTTGAAGAGTTCAGTCATGTGCAGTACAGCGCTCTGTTTTCAGTCGAGTGGCAGCAACGAGGGCGAAAACATGGACGCTCCTTTGCAATTCACCGTCCTGTGTTGGCTCAGTATTGATAGAGCACCATGAGTCAACGAAAGGTTTGTGAGTGGGTGGAAAGGTTTAAATCGGGTCGAACACGTGTTACTGATGAAGGTCGTTCTGGTCAGCCATCAACATCGCACACACAAGACCACACCAGCAGCCGAAAAGCTTCTTCTCTGCAGGAATACAGAAACTAATTGAACGATATAACAAATGCATTGTGTTGCAAGGGGACTATGTAGAAAAATGATATTTAAATTGCTCACAGTTACTTCTATTAAAGCCGTTAAATGTATTTTGCCTTTACTTTTTGATTCTCCCTCGCAAAATGCTTTAAATCTGTGTATTATGTCGTGTTTAAATTATAATTTCTTTTTGGTGTATTTTTTCTTTTGGGTGATTCCCCGGCGCCTGAATTTTTTTCTGCCAACTTTTCTGAAAACTGTGTCTGTTCCATCTTCGTAGGTGGTGTACCAGCCATAAGATGGAAAAGAAAGAGTATTCCGAAACGTCGGCACATAAAATTCAGATGCCGGGGAATCACCCGATATAAAGAATACCAACATTCAGAACGCAGCGAGAGTTTGGAACCAATAATAATTTTTTTTTCGTAACATTTTACATCCAGCATATGACGTCTGTTTTATAGTAAGCGAATCATAATGTGGAAACAAAGGACGTACGAAACGTATTTACCTCACTAAGCTTCACAAATGATCAGTATGATGTCGTGAGGCGCACTCAGTCTTTTCCCATGGAGAAGTTACATTGTCCCAGCAACGTGCGTGACCTTACAACTGTTTACATGGCGTTCTTAAGTGCTTGGAATTTAATGATTAGACTACAAGCATCACGACAATGTCAGCCATGTTGCCACTCTGTCACGGCGAATCATCACAAATGTGTGTTTACAGACGGTGTAAGAAAGGTAAATTGCCAGCTTGTACAGGCACTGAGGCTCTTTACAAGCCGTACGGTCCATAGGGGGAGTAGAGGTATAGCTATACTCTTTCTTGACCGAGGTACTGGAAGGGAGTGAGGGGTCAGTGTCACGCCCGGCCACTCTTTGTCACCGGAGAAAGACACGCTACCCATTGTACAGTAGGCTGGATGGGCCTCAGGGTCGGTCTGGCCAGGTGCGGAATATCTCACCCCCATCCGGTATTCGATACCAAGACCGTCCAGTCAGTCGCTATAACGACTGATCTACCGGGCCCACTAGAGACGGTATGGAAGGTCGATATTAAATTACTTATGTTCGTAATTTATGAGCAAAATTGCATTACACAGCCTCTGGTATCATCACACCTATAGGTGGCCGTCTCGTGCAAGGAACGGCCACCTATAGGCGTGATGATACCAGAGGCTGTGTAATGCAATTTTGACCTCCTGATGATGAGCACATGTGCTCGAAACATGTAGAGGCATGAAATAAAACTTATTGTGACACCTATAGATGTGATGATACCAGAGGCTTTGTAATGCAATTCTGAACTCCTGATGATGAGCACATGTGCTCGAAACATTTAGAGGCATGAAATAAAACTTACTGTGAAACAAATTTTGTGAATCAAGTTGGTTAAATACTGAGATAAATATACCGAGATGCACGGTCAACAAAACGTAAAAAAAATAATATACTACTCTTTCAAGCATCTCGACTATTAGACGCCTGGTTGCCACACTTCTGTTTCAATAAAAAATTTTCCAAATATGTTTAAGTTAAATACTGTTATAGATTTTACTCAAAATCTAGTCACAATTCGACAAGCAAATTTTCTTTTCTTTTTTTTTTTGAATAAGAAATATGCGTTTAATTATTAATTACAGATATTTGTCTTTATTACGAAATTATTCCAGTACAGCAATTTTCTGTAGGCTCTGTTTACTTTACGTGATTGCTTATGAGTAGTTACTTTAGGCCATTTATACATCAAACGTCTTCAAACCTGTCATGTTCTCCGTTGTCTTCACACAGCAGCATAATGGTGTTAAGGTTGGTGATGAATGGCAGAGTAGAGGCAGAATTGGAGATGAAGTGGTGAGATATTCAATTGCTGTACCAGCAATCATCTGATGAATTTCTGGACTCCCACAATGAAATTAATCAAACTTGCATTTGCTGTGTAATGGCACAGTAGTTCCGCTTAAACACTACCACCAAATGTAACGTGTAAATGGATGCTGAGGTTTAGAAACTGGTACTTTACTGAAATACGGCATAAACATCGGCATCCTCTTTTCGCAGTTCATCGTTTATAACATGAAGTACCGTTTGGTCGTCCTCAAAGCTAAATAAGTTATAAAATTAATAATTCTTTGTTAAACAATTACCTGCGTTTACCACACCGCACAAGCAATTTTGTCACTATATACCCGTTGCTATTGTGGACCGGGTAGCGAAGTCGGTGGCCACGAGCTCGACGGTCCGGGGATCGAATCCCGGTGGGGGCGATATTTTCCGTACCTGTCCAGACCGGTCCTGGGGCCTACCCGGTCTCCTGGTCAATGGGTACCGGGTCTTTCCCGGGGGTAAAGTGTGGCCGTGGCGTGACGCTGACTCCTCACCCCGTTCTAGTGCCGTGGTCAAGAAGGATTATAGGTATACCTCTTCTTCCTGTATGGGCCGTACGGTCTGTACAGAGCCGCAGTGCCTGTACAAGGGTGCACTTAACTTTATCTTACTCGTTGCTATTGATCATAAACCGAATAGCTATTTTTGTGTAGTTACTTTTTAAAAATCATTTGTTTTATTTTTCACGTAAGTGATATCAATTGTCATACAGTGACCCGTCTGCAATCGACCGATAACATTAGACGAAGAAAATTTATTCTCAATGCCCGCACTCCATATACACGCTCACACATTTTTTCAGTTATGGTTACAACTTACTTACTTACTTACTTACTTACTCCATGGTGCAGTCCTTCTTGAGAAGCTAACTGGTTTGCAGCTAGTCAAGAAATTCCCCGTATTTCACGGAACCCGAAGGTTCATTACCGCACTCACAAGCGTCCTCCACCTGTCTCTATCCTGGGCCAGCCCAATCCAATCCATATACCCACATCCAACCTCCTGGAGATCCATCCTAATATTATCTACCCATCTACGCCTAGGTCTCCCCAGTGGTCTCCTTCCCTCCGGTTTCCCCACCAAGACCCTATACAACCCCCTCTCCTCACCTATACGCACCACATGCCCAGCCCATCTCATTCTTCTCGAGTTGTGGTTACAATAACTATAGAAACTACATTTATATAAAGTTGCACACTGTATATATATAAGCTAAGTGTACATGTACATATAATCTCTACAAACGCAAGATGATACTGTAGATCCAACTATATTAACCTAGACACGGCATACAATAACAGAACCCATGTACCCACACCACCCATCCTACACAACACATGCCAGATCTCGTACCCACTTCACCCCTTACCTCCCCGCTGTATACAACCCACATAAGTCAAGTATAGCTACTTACTAATTTTTTTTATTTCTCAACCTGAAGATGGCCAATGTAAAGTGCCGAAACATGCAGTTGTTCTTTTTGTAATAAATTCTATACATATCTCTACCATCATATAGTTATGTTAGACAAATACATACACTCCAATCTAGTGTTTACAATATTTTAGAATAAATAGTAATATAATAATAGCGAAATAATTTATTTTCTTAGGCCAAATATATTCAGATGTCGAAATTGCATGAATCAAAAACCTAAGCAAGTCTCTAAATTAATGCATCACTAAAAAATTGATTTTCTGAGATGGACATATGTCCTTCTGTCATTAAATTATCGACAAGGAGTTACTCTAGGAGAATATTCAGTTAAATCTACTGTATACACAGACACTTAAGTCTGCATCGAAGGAGATCGTACTTTGAAGGTCTGGCCTTGTGTTTACATCTGCGGAGACTCGCTTCCGTTTCTGTGCAGTTCAATTCTGGATCCAGAGTGTATTAGCTTCTTGACTCGCTGAATCTTCGCCGATCAATACACCGATGTTGACAGTCCGGCCTCTTTTGAGGCGCGTTTCGGCATGCATGTTGCAAGAAATTAACTTTGCTTGTTTCTCTGTGCGTAATTATTGCATTAAGAGAGGGAACATGAACGCTTGAAAGGATAAGATTTGTTTACTCATGGGAAGTTGTTAAGCAGAGATACCCGGTTGTCATTTGAACTCAACAGTGACATCTTTAGTACTATTATACAGTTATTTTTATTGTCTCAGGTTTGATGATTATTTTAATAAGCCATCGTTAGGCTCTGGTAAGAAGTGCGAGGTCATTTTTGGGGACAAAAATGGTATATGTGGAATTTAAGGGTTAATCTTCTTTATTGATATGAAACATTTTCCAAGTTTTAAGATGGATAGGAGTTAAAAATCGATAAATTAATTTAACATTCGACATTTTGCATTGGCTTTGTTGAATGGAAATTACCAAGTTTCATTCCTGTACGTTGAATCTTAGGTTAATATCGTGGAGATAACATCGAAACACAAAATTAGAAAATTGTTTAATGATCTGATCATTTGACATTCAAGGAAAAATCTTCCTTTTCTTACTGTCCTTCACCGAATGTTTTAAAAGTTTTTTTCTTGTTTTAATTAACGTCTGTTTTTAATTTTAATATTTGCACATTAATTTTTAAGCAGGAATATCTAATTCATTGAATTGAAGTTACTGGCTGGGAGACATTATTTCTAACAGTGGCTCAACACTCTACAGGGGTGCCGATAAGTCCTTATCTCGACCAGGAAGGAAACAAGCTAATGTTCCTGTCAGAATGGCGTGAATTTCCTTCGGCGCCTTGCCTTGCAAAAAAAAAGAACTTGACAGCTCGCGTCTCGATGTTGTTGAAATCGCGCGCGTCCCTGACATTCTTCCGAGCTTGTTTCCTTCCTGATGGGTCTAAGAACTTATCAGCACCCCGGTAATTACCCTTCCATCTGATTGGTGTAAGAGAATGTTTTCACTAAAAGTAATGAATTCAGGTTTTGAAGGTGGTCTCTCAGTTTGGTCTGGTACTTAGTTTTATGAAACATTTTTTTTTCCTCTTCAGTCTTCTTGTAACCTTCAAATGTGTTATGCTGAAGCATAAGTAAAGTTGTGTTGTTTGTTTAAATAATTTAGAACATCTTGGTAACATTTATTACAAGCATGTGTAAGTATTTCTTAGCATTGTTTAAGTACACAATACTTGGGGGGGTCTTTCAGTCCAGATACAAGAGCTGTAAGTTAGTGTTGTTCATTAAACACGTAGGTTTATCACCTCTGGACAAACACTGGTGTTTGGAAGCCTCAGGTACACGGAATTTTGTTTGTACTGTGAACTGCCATGTTTTTTCACACATTACAGTCTAATTGTTATGGCTACGCCCCAGGCCTGTATACTATCTACCTGTATACATGTGTGGAGTCACTTAAAAATTAATTCGCAATCCGTACGGATAACCTATGGCGATGCATGATATGTCTTCTTTGCGCACATTCGACTCTCTCCGTCATCCCACTAGCAAACACAAAACCAAGTTAGTATGATATTTACATAACGTTGGGGAAAGCCCTGAAGCTTGCAAAGAGAAAGGAATATTATCCTTATGAATTTTTATGAACTTTCCCTTATGCATATACAAATTAGTAAAATTTAATGCATGTATGAGTCCCTATTTCGCCATAGTGGTAAGAGAAAATGATATTTATACGGTCAACACTTTCCACAGCAAGATCATAATTCAGAATGACCCTGATGTTGATAGACAAGCAGGACATTATCGGAACTGTCTAGGACAGAGACAGGACGGTAATATTCAAAGATTGGGGACCATATTATTGTGTCCCATAGGGGGAACAACAGAATGTGTATTTTATTGTTCCCTCTCCTTTCTGACGTTAAATTTTCGGCACATCAAGAATTTAATTCTCAAAATATGTCCCATAGAAATATCTGGTAAAGGTAAAGGTAAAGCCGTCCTGTTACAGGCCTGGAGTGGCCCAGAGGGTTGCAGGAAGTACAGGTTCCCAGATTTCATGACAACGGCACAGGATTGTGGTAAGGTTGTTAGCCTTACGCACCGCCCTCGTTTACCCCCAGGAAATACTCCTGATACTCATTTCTGTTAGAGGCTGAGTCGAACCTAGGACTTTAGTGCGATCGGAAGGATTTTATGACAATGACACCAGCTGGGATCGAACCGGCGACCCTCCGATTTGTAGCACAGTACCTTAACCACTGTGCCACCGCGGTTCCCCAGAAATATCTGGTATGAGACAAAATGTTAACATTCTTTTGCAGGGAAGACTTATAGAAAAAGAACTGATTTGGTTAGCTTAGAGAGAGTCGAATGTTATGTGTTTGGTTCAGATGATAAGAAACTTAGAATTAATTTGTATTGACTACATATTTTAGTGTACTCTACCTATGAGTCGTGCAATTCTTCAGTCATGTATTCCTTAAGTGTTTGACATTACGACAGGTTTACAGATAATACAGGGTGTTATGCTTTGCAAATTCTAAAGCAAAACAAGACAGTTAATTCAAATGAAAATTTTTAAAGACTTTTCCCACTGAGCTCGCCGGCTTATCTGTTACCCTGTAAAATTGTGATCCAAAATTTTACCGGCAACCAAATATCGGGAATCATGGAGGTGTCATATAGTACCTTAGTATGAATACGAATACATTTTTTGAATCACCGTGTGTTGTCATTTCATGTAACTTATTGTTACGTAATTTCTGCAGAGAGAAGAGAGACAGTAAATAAATAAGTATGTCCGGCCAATATTCCTGACACTGCCGTCAAATACGAGGGTGGTTTTGATAGAAATGTGGACAGAAAAATTATGAAGTATAATCAGATAATGTAAAATTTTAATCCGATTAACAACAGGAATGCGATGTGAAGTCACTAATTATCTATGTTTTCCATGCTTCGGTAACATTATAAAGACAACTTAAGGTCATATTGCATTCACATGATCATGAGTTTCAGTTACAGGTCTACATCACCACACTTAAGTAGAAAACTTGAATAGTCATAAATTCAGGTATTGTGCAAATGACGATTTTTCTTTACATTTATTCAAGTGAGATATTCCCGCTGTCTTGAAATGCTAAAATATATATTGTCGTGTGTACGGTGCGGATGGTGAGTCGCACGGCACCATCCGCACTGTACACACGACCCACGCAGCGACTCTCAAGCCCACCACCCATCCAAAAACTCGGTGCAGAAAACCATATGCTGCAACTCAACATCTAATGCTCCTGATGATGGGCGAATTTACCCGAAACATGTCAAGGTAAGAATACATCAATAAAATTACCTTGTTGCATCAAGTTGGTATTTTACATTATTTCATGAGGAAGATGCACGGTCAAACAACCCTCTAATTTCGTTTTCTCGCTTCTTCTTCGTTTCTATTAAAATTTTCAAACTTAGGTAGCTTAAGAACCTAAGGTCAATATTGCTCTTCCACGATCCCTTGATTTTATATTCTTTCGCAGTTTTTTTAGAAGTCGCAAGGAATTTTTAAAATGCGCTGCCATGATAACGTACCTTGACTTTATTTTGGAAAGAATTGCAAGTCGGGTATATGTTACGTCAGATACATTCAAGCCCACCAAATATTAAAACATTCCTGAAATTACAAAGTTCCTCATGTTTTGACAAATGTATACAAATGGTCGTCTTATATCAACTTGCCATTTTATACACCGACTGGAACGTCATGTCTTTTCTTTCTTCTGTTAAACTTCGTACCCAATGAAACATTCATTTCTCTCTGTAATATCTACTACAGTCCCGTGGTAGTTTTATAGGCTTTATGTTGTGTAATCCTATAGTACAATTACCATTAATTAATACAGTAATTGTTGTTTGGCATAACGAGAAGCTAAATGATTTGTACTCCTCACCCAATATTGTGCATGTGATAAAATCGAGAAGAATGAGATGGGCTGGGCATGTGGCGCGTATGGGTGAGGAAAGGGGTTGTATAGGGTCTGGTGGGGAAACCGGAGGGAAAGAGACCACTGGTGAGACCTAGGCATAGATGGGTTGATAATATTAGGATAGATCTCCAGGAGGTAGGATGTGGGTATATGGACTGGATTGGGCTGGCCCAGGATATAGACAGGTGGAGGACGCTTGTGAGTGCGGTAATGAACCTTCGAGTTCCGTAAAATGAGGGGAATTTCTTGACTAGCTGCAAACCAGTTAGCTTCTCAAGAAGGACTCTGAACCATGGAGTAAGTAAGTAAGTAAGTATTGTCGTTTGGCGATTCTGTTTTATGACATAATCTCCATCTGTGGTGAACTTGTTAATCACTTTAGGAGCAGTGCATACAATATACCAAACAGGAACCAGTTTAACCCTTTAAAGACGAAGCACAGACCGCTCTATTTAAAGACCCAGTCCGTACCGTGCTGTAAACACTTTTCATCTCGGTTATAAAAACCAATCAGTTTATGCTGTAAGTGGCACA
>Ga0131853_10015299_pt1 | contig 14036 bp, 8 predicted proteins | sample TergutLab28metaG_FD_92764 | JGI IMG/M metagenome (GOLD analysis project Ga0131853, IMG submission 92764) | Labiotermes labralis P1 segment gut microbial communities from Petit-Saut dam, French Guiana - Lab288 P1 (version 2) (version 2) | ecosystem: Host-associated > Arthropoda: Insects >... | reverse complement strand
GGGTAGTTGGGCTTGTCGGCGTCGATGAAAACGAAATCGAATGGCCTGACGCCGTCGTCGATCAGCCGCTGCCCGGCATCAAGGGCTGGCCCAACCACCACCTCGACTTGTCCGGCAACTCCGGCACACTCCAGGTTTCCTGTGGCGACCTCGGCGGTGGCCTTATCGATCTCGAACGTCACGAATTGACCTTCGAGACCAACAGCTCGCGCCAACCAGGCTGGAGGAGTACCCGGCGAGGGTGCCAAATTCAAGCACGCGTCGGGTGCCCACTATGCGCGCGATCAGAGCTAGAAATGCCCCTTGGTTCGAGACGACGCCTCCAAGCGGCCTAACCGTGCGGGATGAACTCTGAATTCAAAAAGAAACGGCATCAAACCTCGGGCGGTTCATCCCGGAACGACGCAGGCGGGGTACCGACTGACGGCCGCAGCCGACACCCACTTGCACCAGGGTGACGCACAGAACTACCCGGCGACCTGCTTTCTGGTACGAGGCGCCCGCGCCGGGGGGGTTGGGAGGTCGACGAGACTGTCAATTGAGCAGTCGAGGGCGTGAGCGATCCGATCAACGGTGAAGATGCCGGGATCTTTGCATTGCGCACCCTCGATCGCGCGCACAGTGCCGATGGATACCCCGGCCACCTCAGCCAGTTTCTGCTGACTGAACTGCCGCTCAGCGCGCAGTTCCCGCACACGCTGACGGAACGCCTCTGCCCTATCGGCAGGCAGCGTTTCAGCCTGTGGGGTGCGCGCCACGCTTCTCATACTACTAAAAAAATAGCGCTAGATAAATAGAGCTATGTGTTAAGCTCTCCCCATGGCCGGACGTCACCTAAAGGAGCTGTTCGCCGCTCACCGCGACGGCGACGAGTTGACCTTTCGGCGCGCCGCAAACGCAATCATTGAAGAAGAAGAAGCCAAACGACACACCGCATTGGCCCGCGACCTGCGCAATCTATTGGCTGGAGGTGGCGCATCCTTTGTGATCGAAGCGCCCCTACCAGACGCGCCCCGCGACCGCGACTCCGGGTCGCCACTGATGGCAGTGGCAACCCCCAAATTGGTGGGTCTCGACGACTTGGTGCTGGCGCCCGAAGTGCGGGTTCGACTAGAGGTTGTGCTAAGGGAGACCGCCCGCTGGCCCGCACTCGACCAGGCTGGGATTCCCCGTCGCAACCGAATCCTCCTGCACGGCCCGCCCGGCAACGGCAAGAGTTCCATCGCCGCAGCCCTGGCCGCCGAGCTCAACTGGCCGTTAGCCTCGGTGCGTATCGACGGTTTGGTCTCGAGCCTGCTCGGTGAGACAGCGAGCAATCTGCGCGAGGTCTTCGAGTTCTCAAGTGCCAACCCGACAGTCACTCTGCTGGACGAGTTCGACTCGCTCGGGAAGTACCGGGGCGACGCCTCCGACCACGGAGAGTTGCGACGGGTTGTCAACGCGACGCTACAGATGATCGACAGCTACTGCGGCAAATCACTACTCGTCGCCGCAACTAACACCCCAGAGGTGCTGGATTCGGCGCTCTGGCGCCGCTTCGACGAAGTGATCGAAATCCCCACCCCAACTGTTCTGCAAGCCACAAAGCTGCTGGCCAGACTCCTGGGACCCACCGCCCCCGACTGCGCGAGTCAGGTTGGGGAAGCCCTCGGCGGGTTGCCGTTTGCCGCTATTGAATTTGTCGCCTTCGCAGCCAGGCGAAAAGCTCTCCTAGCGGATCGCCCGTCGCCGTCGGAGCAGGATCTGCGCGATGCTGTGGAAGACGCGCTCCGCCGACCCTGGGCCTAAATGGTCGCGCCTAAGGCGCTCGTAGTCCTGCCCGAACTAGGGTTCGCTCATGGCAGATCATCTTCGCTTGCCGAACCCGCGACCCACTCAGTCGCGTCGATCGCGGCCAGCGCCGCGCAAACCGTCGGCGCGTGATCCGCAGCAGCATGCCACGACCCTTGCTGGCAAGCTCGCAGGTCTGGGCCTGCCCCATCCTGACCAAGTGCTTGATCCTGGCAGCAGCCTGCCAGCCCCCAGCGCTGAGGCATGGCAAGCAGTCCTCGTGTTCGAGGAGTCAGAGGGCCGACGGCTTGATCCTGCACCTTTTCGAAAATGGGGCCTGACCCCACTCATTGAAGGCCGCGAGGATACTTTCCTAGCCATCACGAATGAGAAGGCACAGGCTTTCCTCACCGATCTGGTTGAGACCTATGGCCGTGAAGAGCCACTGAAGTTCGATAACTGGCGCAAGCAACTCGAAGCGATCGCTGGGATTCGCGAATACGGGCGCGACGACCGCTACGACCACCGGCTAGCCGAACTGACTTTCAAACAGCTCGAGACCATCGACCTGCTCCTTTGGCCATCGACCATCGAGACAGCCAAGCAGCGCAATAGCGAGGCCAAGGCCCGCCTCAAGGCCGTGCGTTCCCTGGTGAAACAAGCTCAGAGCCGCAACTCTGCGATCCGAGAAATCACCAGTGATCCTCGCCCAGATACGACCATGATCCGAGTGGCCGCCGATCGCAAACTGCTCGATGAACTCCTGGAGCATCCGCTCGTAGAACGAGTTCGACCGCCACTGGCCCCGAGAGTCACCCGAGGTGACCTGGTCAACACGCCAGCACCGTCACCAGTACCCACGCCGCAAGGTACGCCAATCGGGGTGATCGATGACCTAATTACAGACAACCAGATGCTCATCGGGGTGGTCACAGGCAGATCATCATTCCCGAAAGACGCCAACTTCGGCCCACCATCGTGGCACGGTACCTTCGTCGCCGGAGTCGCCGCCTACGGCGATCTGCACGAGTACCTCGCCTCCCCGGACACTCACGTGGTTCGGCCTCACCCGATCGTCGGCGCTCGCATCATGGAGCAACACCCCCACATCCAAGGTCGCTCACATGTTCCGGGCCAACTGCATACAGCAATCGAGGACGCAGTGCGCTGGCTGCATTCCCAAGGCGTCAAGATCATCGTCTGCGCAGTGGCCGACGACTGCCCAGACAACACCGCCGCTCCGGCTGAGACGGTGGCGACTATCGACAGTCTGGTTCGCGAACTCGATGTCGTCATGGTGCTCGCCTCCGGAAATGTCAGCGGAATCGGCGATCAACACTGGCTCGACCACTACCCCGACTATCTCGACGACCCAAACGCCCGCGTCGCCAGCCCGGCCACCGCGGCGCTTGCGGTCACCGTCGGCTCCAAAGCGCGACGCGACACACCAGCATCATCGGCCTACACCGGCAACACTCTTGTTCCGATCGCTGCCGCCCAGCAGCCCTCTCCGTTCACCCGGTCGGGACCAACCCGAGGGCGCAGCACTAGCAAGGGCACCGCCAAGCCCGAGTTCGTCGGCCACGGCGGCAACTGGGCCTGGGACTCTCTGGTAAACCGCACAGACAAGAAGAACTCCGAACTGGCAGTGATCTCCCTGGCCCCAGCAGGCATTACTGGCGGACGCGTCTTCGCCGCAGACAGTGGTACCAGTTTCTCAGCGCCTCAGGTGGCCCGCGAGATCGCATCCATCGCCACTCGATACCCATCCGCTAGCGCGAATCTGCTGCGAGCGCTGACTGCTCTGGCGGGAGATTGCAAAGACCTTGACAAGCAGGCTGAAGCGATCATCAGCGCTTACGGAGAACCAAGCGCCGACCGGATCCTAGAGAGCCACGCCCACAGAGTGATTATGTACTTCGAGGGTGAGATACCACCGAACAGCACCACAGTTCATACCTTCCCAGTACCAGAAGAGTTCGCCACTGGCGCCAGAAGCCAGCGCATCCGTGCTGCACTCGCCTTCGACCCTCCAGTCAGGCGATCCCGACGTGAATACCTCGCCTGCGACATGGCCTTCGACGTGGTTCGCAACATGACGTACGACGAGGTGGCCGAGGCATACCGCCGCCAGCCAACTCAAGAGGAACTCGCCGTCGATCCAACCCTTGCAAAAGTTGACCTCCCTGGCCCGCGGTTTCGGATAACAATGAGGCCCACGACTACAGATCTAGCAGCCAACACCCTCATTTGCCGAACCGGGCAGCGGATGGCGTGGTCCCCAGATGACGAGGGCTACCACGTGATCGTCACCCACACACCTCGGCCCTGGGCCAAGACCAAGGCAGACAGCGCGCCGCAGTCCTACGCTCTAGCGGTCGAACTCGCACTCGATGAGGAAGTCGACATTGACCTGTATGCACTCGTCAAAGCGCAGTTGCAGGCGGAGGCACACGCTGACATCCGGCTGCGAGTACAAGGATAAGTCGACTCGCCTGACAGCTGACGATGGACGCGTGGCCCACGCAAGCGCGCCCACAGGTGTGCTGATGCGCAACGCACGGCACGTCAGGCGGCTCACTGCCCTTTGCGCGGGACACAACCCAACAGGCACACCCGCATCAAGGAGTCCGAACTTCCTTCGTCCCTGCCGTAGCCACGATCCTTCGACCACCGATCCGACGCTCGCAACGCCCCCTCCCTCCGAAGTTCGGAACGCTCGCGGGGTCTCGCCCTTTACCCAACCTTTAGCCATAGATCCAACCCAGCGGCAAATGTGACAGCTTCGATCAAACATAGCACCCTGCTTGCTGTCAAATCTGCTAGCCAGAGCGATTCCTGGCCTCACTGTGGAGCCTACCGGAATCGAACCGGTGACCTCCTGCTTGCAAAGCAGGCGCTCTACCAATTGAGCTAAGGCCCCTCGTGGTGTTCAGTTGTACCCCTTGGCTTCCGATCTGACCGCAAGCGGCCTGCTCAACCGGTGGGGGTGAGTTGGTCGGTTACCTCGTGCCACAGGGCGCGATGTTCCGATGCCTCGGAGTAGCGACGCCAGGCGGCGCGGCCCGCCATGATGAGTGCAGCGACGAAGATCAGTCGTGCTGCCTTCTTCATCGTGTGCCTCCAAGATGGTGGTTTCGACACGGCCCTGGCGGGCCTACTCAACCGTCCGGTCGATCAACCGGGCGGTGGCGAAGGCGCCCTCCCGAGCGGACTCGGCTGGACGCCTGCGTGGGGCTACGAAGACTTGAACTTCGGACCTCTTCGTTATCAGCGAAGCGCTCTAACCGCCTGAGCTATAGCCCCTTGCCCGAATCTGGTGGTTTAGACAGGCTCAACCACTCGATGCGTGCAGCGCACAACCATACCGCGCACTCAATCGTCGGTCAATGTGACGTGGACACCGCCTACTAGAGCAGCGACGATGTTGTAGAGCACCGTGGTCAGCGTGATGATCGCCGTAATCAGCACCACGTTGATGACCGCGACGATTGTGGCCAGCGAGAGTACCTGATCGAACGCGAACAGCTCCATGAGGTCGATGTCCGCCTGCGGCCCAACCGCGTCGTTTATCAGATTCTGCACGTTGGCGAAGATCCCAAGGTTGTCTATTACATGCCAGAACACGACCGCCGCCACCACTGTCATGATGCCGATGGCTACCGCGAGCAGGAAGCCGAGCTTCATCACCGAAAACGGATCGACCCGCGAGACGGCGGCCCGTACCCGGCGTGGGCCTGCGGCCGGTACCGCGGCGGGAGCCGTGGTTCTTGCGCTTGCTCTCGTGGCTGACGCCTGACCCGCCCCGGTTGGCCAGACGCTGGCGGTGGCCCCGGCGGCAACGCCAATCGGCGCCTCCGGGGTGATGGTGATTGGGGTGCGTACCGGCGCCTGCCCGGACTTGGTGGCCTTGACCTTTGGGAACTTTGGCCTGGTCGCCGATTCCTCTGCGGAGTCCTCGTCCTTTGCCGCACCATTGCTGGTTACCGCGTCACGCACGCGGCCAAACATGCCCGAGAGGCCCGCGAGCGCCGCTGCGCCCTTTTCGGCGAATGCCGAGGTGCCACCCGTATCCATGTCCTTCGCGTCGGGGATAACCGGTTCGCCGCTCGGGGGAATTGACGCTGGCGTGATCGAGGCGGGAGCCTTCGCTGCCGGGGGCTTGGCCTCTGCCGCCGGAGCATCTGCCTTTATCGGCGATGCCGGACCGGAGGCTGGCGGCAATACCACCGGAATCGCCCCAGAGGCCGGGCGCACCACCGGAATCGCCCCCGAAGCCGACGGTGGTACCACCGGGATCGCCCCGGAAATCGGCATAGAAGGCTTTACCGGGGCCGGGAGGCTCGTCGCCGACTTCCGCACCGGCGCGTTAGGCGTGGCCTTGGTGGCTCCACCTGTTGCCGACTTGCGCACGGGCGGTTTCGGGGAAGCTTCCGGCAGATCGGCTTTCGGAATCACGTTTTCAGCCGCATTACCGGCGGTCTTCGCGGCTTCGGTCTTGCTCATTGATCCGTTCCGTTCGTGGTTTCGGCGGTCTCAGTTGGTTCAATCGTGCCAGAGGTGACTTCGATAGGCTCAATTGCCGGAGAGGTTTCTTCTTCCCGACGCTCGACATTACGGGCCACTGCAATGATTCTGTCACCTGCATCGGCCTTGGCGAACATCACGCCTTGTGTGGTGCGTCCCGTGGCGCGCACTTCGGCCACGGCGGAGCGGACAATCTTGCCCTTCTCCATGATTACCAGCACCTCGTCGTCCTCGTCCACGACGAGCGCACCGACCAGGTCGCCGCGCTCTTCGGGCAAGTTCGCCACCCGGATGCCCAGGCCGCCACGGCCCTGGAGGCGGTAGTTGTCCACCGATAGCTCCGTGCGCTTGGCGGTGCCGCCCTCGGTGACGGTGAACAGGTAGGCATCCTCGCGGACTACGGCGGCGGCTAGCACCTCATCGTCGGCCCGGAACTTCATGCCGGTAACACCGGAAGTGGCTCGACCCATTGGTCGCAGGGAGTCGCCGGCTGCCGGGAACCGGATTGACTGGCCCTTGCGGGAGACCAGCATCAAATCGTCGTCGGCATTGACCAGCATCGCGCCGATCAGCTCGTCGGCGGCGCCCCCCTCGTCCTCGCGCAGATTGATCGCGATCAAGCCCGCGCTCCGCGGCGAGTTGTATTCGGCCAGGCGGGTCTTCTTCACCAAACCCCGACGCGTGGCCAGCACCAGGTATTCGGCCTGCTCGTAGTCGCGCAGGGCAAGCACCTGGGCGATGGTTTCGCCGGGTAAGAAGGCCAGCATGTTCGCGACGTGCTGTCCCTTGGAGTCGCGGCCACCCTCGGGCAGCTCGTAACCCTTGGCGCGATAAACGCGGCCAAAGTTGGTAAAGAACAGCAACCAGTGATGCGTGGTGGTGGTAAAGAAGTGATCGACGATGTCTTCCTCACGCAACTGTGCGCCACGAACGCCCTTGCCACCGCGCTTTTGCAGGCGGTAGGCGTCGGTGCGGGTGCGCTTGGCGTAACCGCCGCGCGTGATGGTGACCACCACCTCCTCCTCAGGGATGAGGTCTTCCATCGACATGTCGCCGTCGTAGGGGAGGATGGTGGTGCGCCGCTCATCACCGTACTTGGTGACGATGCCGTCAAGTTCCTCGCCAACGATGGTGCGCTGCCGGACCGCAGAACCCAGGATGTCGCGGTAGTCCGCGATCTCAATCTCGATGGCCGCGTGTTCGTCAACGATCTTCTGCCGTTCCAAGGCGGCCAGGCGGCGCAGTTGCAGGGCGAGGATGGCGTTCGCCTGTTCCTCATCTACCCCTAACAGCTCCATCAGACCGGTGCGCGCACCCTCGGCGTCAGGGGAGCGGCGGATCAGCGCGATTACCTCGTCTAGCTTGTCGAGGGCTTTGAGCAGGCCGCGCAGAATGTGGATGCGACGTTCGGCGTCGGCCAGCAGGTGTTCGGTCCGCCTGCGGACTACCTCGATCTGGTGCGTGGTCCAGTGGCGAATGAACGCGTCCAGGGAAAGCGTGCGGGGTACGCCATCGACCAACGCGAGCATGTTTGCGCCGAAGGTCTCTTGTAACTGCGTGTGCTTGTAGAGGTTATTCAGCACCACCTTGGCGATGGCATCGCGTTTTAGCACGATGACCAGACGTTGGCCGGAGCGACCAGAGGTCTCATCGCGAATATCGGCGATGCCGGTGAGCTTGCCCGCATTGACCAGCTCGGCGATCTTCGCGGCCAGGTTGTCCGGGTTGACCTGGTACGGCAGCTCGGTGATGACCAAGCAGGTGCGGGTGCCGATCTCCTCGACACTCACGGTGGCACGCATCGTGATGGAGCCGCGACCGGTGCGATAGGCGCTTTCAATGCCCTTGGTGCCAAGGACCAGCGCGCCCGTCGGGAAGTCGGGGCCTTTGACGTACCCCAGTGCGGCCTCCAGCAGCTCCTCGCGGGTGGCCTCCGGGTTGGCCAGGTGCCAGCGCACGGCGTCGGCCACCTCGCGTAAGTTGTGTGGCGGGATGTTTGTGGCCATGCCGACGGCGATGCCGACGGAGCCGTTTACCAGCAGGTTCGGGTAGCGGGCGGGCAGAACTACCGGCTCTCGCTCCTCGCCGTCGTAGTTGTCCTGGAAATCGACGGTGTTCTTGTCGATGTCGCGAACCATCTCCATCGCCAGCGGCGCCATGCGGCACTCGGTGTATCGAGCAGCGGCGGCCGAGTCATTTCCGGCGGAACCGAAGTTACCCTGACCGGCGACGAGCGGGTAGCGCAACGTCCAGTGCTGCACCAGGCGCACCAAGGCGTCATAGATCGCGCTGTCACCGTGGGGGTGGTACTTACCCATCACGTCACCGACAACGCGGGCGCACTTGCTAAAGCCCTTGTCTGGACGATAGCCGCCGTCGTACATCGCGTACAGCACGCGCCGGTGCACGGGCTTGAGGCCGTCGCGCACGTCCGGCAGGGCGCGACCGACGATCACGCTCATCGCATAGTCGAGGTACGAGCGCTGCATCTCCTGGTTGAGATCAACCTGCTCGATGCGGCCATGATGAACCTCAATGCCGCCCTCGGGAGCGGAGTCGAGCGGCTCAGCCGCCGGGTTAGTCGGTTCGTCCGTCATGTTTATCCTTCGTTAAGTCTTTAAGTCTCGGCACTCAGATGTCGAGGAAGCGGACGTCCTTGGCATTGCGCTGAATGAATGAGCGGCGACTCTCAACATCCTCGCCCATCAGCATGGAGAAGATTTCGTCGGCTGCCGCCGCATCGTCCATAGTGACCCGACGCAGCGTGCGGTGGTCGGGATCCATAGTGGTATCCCACAGCTCCTGATAATTCATCTCGCCTAGACCCTTATACCGCTGTAGGCCCTTGTCCTTGGGCATCTTCTTTCCCGCGGCCAGGCCCTCACGCACGAAAGCGTCACGCTCCCTATCGGAGTACACGTAATCGTGCGGGGCGTTCGACCACTTGATCCGGTACAGCGGTGGCTGGGCAAGGAACACAAACCCGTTTTCGATGAGCGGGCGCATGTAGCGGAACAGCAGCGTGAGCAGCAGGGTGGCAATGTGCTGACCGTCCACGTCGGCATCGGCCATGAGGACAATCTTGTGGTACCTGATCTTTTCTAGGTCGAACTCCTCGCCGATGCCGCAACCAAAGGCGGTGATTAGCGCCTGCACCTCCTGGTTCGAGAGCGCCTTGTCGATGCGAGCGCGTTCGACGTTCAAAATCTTGCCGCGAATCGGCATGATGGCCTGGTTGTGCGGATTGCGCCCCTGCACGGCCGAGCCGCCGGCGGAGTCACCCTCGACAATGTAAATCTCGCATTCGGCGGGATTGTTCGACTGGCAATCCTTGAGCTTGCCCGGCATGCCGCCGCTGGTGAGCAGCCCCTTGCGGCGGGTGGCCTCGCGCGCCTTGCGGGCGGCAATGCGGGCCTGAGATGCCTGAATGGCCTTGCGGATAATCTCTTTGGCGTCATTCGGATGCGAGTCGAACCAGTCGGTGAGGCGCTCGCGAACCACTCGCTGCACGAAGGTCTTGGCCTCGGTGTTGCCCAGCTTGGTCTTAGTTTGGCCCTCGAATTGCGGTTCGCCGAGCTTGACGGAGATGACGGCGGTCAGCCCCTCGCGGATGTCGTCGCCGGTGAGGTTGTCGTCCTTTTCTTTGAGGATGGACTTGTCGCGGGCATAGGCGTTGACCAGCGTGGTCATCGCGGCACGGAAGCCCTCTTCATGCGTGCCACCCTCCGTGGTGGAGATGGTGTTTGCATAGGTATGCACGGATTCGCTGTAGGCGGTGGTCCACTGCATCGCGATTTCCACAGAAATGCGTTTTTCGGTGTCCTCCGCCTCGAAGTCGATGATCTCGTTGTGAATCAGTTCGACGCGCTTGTTCGTGTTCAGGTGCTTGACGTAGTCCATCAAGCCACCGTCGTAGCGGTATGAAACGCGACGGGGACCAGATGTTACGTCGGTCGCCTTCTCATCTGCGTCACCGCCGGTCACCTCGTCACCCTCTTGGGCGTGACCGGGACGCTCATCGGTCAGCGTGATGGCCAAACCCTTGTTCAAGAACGCCATCTGCTGGAAGCGGGCGCGCAAGGTTTCGAAATCGAAAACGGTGGTCTCGAAAATTTCGGGGTCAGCCCAGAAAGTTTGCGTAGTGCCGGTTTCTGAGGTTTCTTCTAGCTGCTCCAGTTCGCCGACGGGGTGGCCGCCGTTCTCGAACGACATCCGCCAGCGGTGGCCGTCGCGCTTAACCTCGGTGACGACGCGCTCCGAGAGCGCGTTTACCACCGAGATGCCAACACCGTGCAGACCACCAGAGACCGCGTAACCGCCGCCGCCGAACTTGCCACCGGCGTGCAGGATGGTCATAACCACCTCGACGGTGGGCTTGCCCTCGGTGGGGTGAATCGCGACGGGGATGCCACGACCGTTATCAACGACGCGAACGCCGCCATCTGCCAGCAGAGTGACGTCAATGTGATCGGCATGTCCGGCGAGAGCCTCATCAACGGAGTTGTCAACCACTTCGTAGACCAGGTGGTGCAGGCCGCGCTCACCAGTGGAGCCGATGTACATGCCAGGCCGCTTACGAACGGCCTCCAAGCCCTCCAAAACGGTGATGTTCTCAGCGTCGTACTCCCCATCGGGGACGGCGCCTGGGGCTAGCTGCGCCTCGGGTACTGCTAGGTCATTGGCTACTGCCACGGAAACTCGCTCCTAAATCGCTTTCCACTGCCGATGAGGCTGCGGGTTGGGCAGATTCGCTTTCCCCTGAGCGACGACATACCACTGGCCAAGCGTCGGCTGGCGGGAGGCATCTAGGTCAGGCGTCCGGCGAACCCGGCGCAACCTCCCAAGTCTACCCGAAACTGGCTAATTTAGAGGTATCCCCACATCGTTGAAATCGGCAGCTTGCACCCAGACCGGCAGCTCGGGCTACCGCCTATGGTGCAAACCGTTGAACTTGGTACGTCACCTGTTCACAGCACTGTTATCGTTCCCACATTAGTGATTCTGAGCGAAGGGAGTGCAGCATGATCGAGCTAGGTGCGATTGCCGACGATCTGACTGGGGCTACCGATCTTGCGCTGATGTTGACCTCGGCGGGCTTCCGCACGCTGGTGACGGTGGGCGAACATCGGCCGGACCCGACCGACTTGGTGAGTATCGATGCGGTGGTGGTGGCGCTGAAGTCACGCACTGCGCCCAAGGGTGAGGCCGTGCGAGACTCGCTGGCCGCAGCCGAGTGGCTACGTTCCGTTGGTGCCACCCGCCTGTACGTGAAGTACTGCTCCACCTTCGATTCGACCCCCGAGGGCAACATCGGCCCGGTGGTGAGCGCTGTGGTGGCGGAGGCTTCAGCACCCGTGACCGTCGTGGTGCCCTCCTTTCCTGCCGCCGGACGAACCGTCTATCAGGGCCACCTATTTGTCGAAGCCACGCTGCTGGAACGCAGCTCCATGCGCGATCATCCGCTTACCCCGATGCAGGATTCCAATGTGGTGAGCTTGCTGGCGGCACAGACCTCGGATGCCGTAGCGCTGATTCCGTTGAGCGTGGTGCGTGCCGGGGTTGAGGCGGTGCGCACCGCGATCACCGAGCAGGCCGAGGCCGCAACCCAGGCAGGACGCGCCACCCTGTTGGTGGTCGATGCCACCCAGGATGACGATCTCGCAGTGATAGCTGAGGCCACCACCGATTTGCCGGTGCTGACCGGCGGCAGTGCCCTTGCCGCGCACTTGCGTCCGACCGGGCTGGCTACGCGTCCTGTCGAGCGAACCAAGTCGCGGCGGGTCACTCGGCCTACCGGAGCGCCGACCGCGCGTGCTGCCGCATCAAGCCAAATTGCCCGCGTGATACTTTCCGGCAGCGCCTCGACCACTACTCGCCGCCAGGTGCAATCCGCACTCAGCGCTGGCGAAGGAATCCAGCTGACCGCCAGCGAGGTCCGCACCAAGGCCAAACGGGAAAAATTCCTCAACCGAGTGCTTTCCGTCGCGCTAGGCAGCGGCGACCCGGAGGGCGCCGGGCCGCTGATCGTTTACACGGCCGCCGAAGCGAGTGACCTGGACAACCCCGCCGACGCCAATCTGCTCGAATCTGTGTTCGGCGAACTGGCGACTCGCCTCGCCGACACCGGCCTCCATCAGCTGATCGTGGCCGGGGGCGAAACCTCGGGCGCGGTTATCGGAGCGCTTGACGCGGTGGTTCTACGGATGCATTCACCGCTGGCGCCCGGCGTCGGCTGGGCCAGCGCAACCCGCGCCGATGGCTCCAAGATCGCGCTCGCCCTAAAATCCGGCAACTTCGGCCCTGATGACCTTTTCACCACCGCCTGGGCCACCGCCCCGGCTAGGCCGTAGCGAACCAACCCCAGCAGCAGCACGCTTCGGGCCGGATGACAGACCCGAGCGTGCTACTGCTGGTAGCGGCCAGGATTTAGTTTTTGTTGCGGTCGTTGGCCTTGCGTGTGACCAGCAGGCCGACGGTGAGCAGTGCCCCGGCGATAATCATCAGGAGGGTGATTGCGGCGCCGGTGTTAGGCAGACCGGGTTGTTCGGGGACTGGCGGGCTAACGGTTAACCTCCAGTCATCCTCGCCCTCAATAGCGCCACCAGCACCCTCGACAGCGTCACCAGCACCAGGGGGATTCCCGGTGACGGTCAGCACGTTTCGGTGTCTGGTGGCAGCACCCATAACCAGGGTTCCCCGGCAGGTTACTGCGGCCCCTGGTTCGAGCATGAGGCCAGCGATGACCGCGGCTACCGTGCCGGTGTGTCCGTCACAAGTGTTCCAGACGACCTCCGGCCCCTCGACGGTGACGTCCTCCCAGGTCAAATCGTTCAGCGCCACGTTACCCGTGTTTGTAATCGTGAATGTCACCACTACTGGCAGTAGCTGACCGTTGGCTGGTCGGTCAATCGTGGCCGGGTCTCCGGCCGGGCTGGTTTTGACCACCGTGAGTTCCGGGTTTATCAAAACCACGGGGGCAGCACAAGTCCCAACACAAGTGTCGGTAACCACATAGAACGAGACCACGTTCGCGGCTGGTCGACTGGCCCGCAGCTCGTAGGTCACTTCAACCCTGCTATCAGCCGGAATTGTCCCCGACCAGGACAGCATGGGGCTGTTGAAGCGCGCCTCAGTTGTAATGTTGCGCCTATTGCCATCAGTAACCAGGAAAGCCTGGATCGATCCGGGAACCAAGTCCATGTGGGATAAGGCTTCGGTTAGATCGGTGGCCGCGTTGATGGGCATGTTTTCATCACCTTGGTTGCGAATTGTCCAGGTGTGAGCCGTTGTCTCACCAACCCGGATGTATCGCGGGGTGTACGTCTTGTTACACACCCCAGCAACTACCGTAAGCGTCCAATCGTCTTCGCCTTCGACGGAGATGCCGCCGCCCTCTCCCGTGATCGTAAGCACGTTAGTGTGCGCCAACGCGGTTCCCATCGTGAGAGTGCCTCGGCAGACGATGCGTTCACCAGCGGCCAGGCGCAAGCCGGTGATTGCGGCGTCAACCGTCAAGCCGGGATGGCCATCACAGGAGTTCCAGACCACGTCCGGACCCTCCATAGTCATGTCATCCCAGGTCAGCTCGGTCAGGGTTTCGGAGCCGATGTTTCGGGCCGTGAATGTCACCTCGACCAGTTCCAGGTTGGACCCAGCCGGGGAGACCACGAACGCGGGATCACCAACCGTCGAGGTTTTAACGACCTCTAAACCGACCGTGGCCAGTCGCCACTCGTCCG
>Ga0131853_10015294_pt1 | contig 14039 bp, 2 predicted proteins | sample TergutLab28metaG_FD_92764 | JGI IMG/M metagenome (GOLD analysis project Ga0131853, IMG submission 92764) | Labiotermes labralis P1 segment gut microbial communities from Petit-Saut dam, French Guiana - Lab288 P1 (version 2) (version 2) | ecosystem: Host-associated > Arthropoda: Insects >... | reverse complement strand
TAATATAACCATTTTTCCTTCCTGATTCAGAAATTCCAGAAACATCTTTTCTTCTAAATTCACAACGTCCTGTTCTTTTTCAGGCGAATGAGCAGCATTCCACAGAATCTTCTTGCACTTTTCGGTACATTCCTTTTCAGAGTCAATATTCTTCAATGCAGTTGTATGCTCAAGCAGGTTTATTCTAAGTATCCACGCCGAAGAATTCAATTTCTTGATTTCATGTTCCATACGGGAAAGAAAGGTGGATTTTCCCATTCCTGGTTCAGCTACTAATAACACGATTCTGTCATTGTGTTCCATTATACTTTCGAAGTCATATTCCTTACATTTTGTATAGTCAATATTCCTGCGAATACTATCAATGTTACAGTTCGAGTCCCTCCATAAGAAAGAACCTTCTTCCATATGAATCCAATGCACATTTGTACACAGCTCTTTCAGTTTTCTGAAGGAACTCTCTGGCTTTTGGGCTCCGAGAATAACATATCTAACATCTTCGGGTTTTGTCGCTTCTCCTATCGTATGATGAGATTTCATATTCTCCCATTCAGCGCCGCAAACAGTCTTAGAAAATTCAGAACAAATCTTGAAAGAGTGACTTCTTTCTCTTTCATCATACAGAAACTCACATATATTCTCGTCGGCAGGCAAATACTTTTTCAGCTGATCGGCCTGTAATCCAGAAACGGCAAATGTAACAGCATTGTCTGTCAGCTTCACAACATCATCCTTCAGAAACATGCGGTGTTTCAGTGATCGCTGTACATAATACTTCGGAGTATCACTCAACTCTCTACCAAAACAAAGTTTCCCTTCACCGCTTAACAGAGTGGAGATGACATCAGAGTCTACAAGGACTTTTATACATTTCGGTGGATCTATACCTACCAGTGTGTGCAGTGCGACATTTCTTCCCTGAAAGTCAACAGTTCTTTTCAATATTTTGTTTTGTGACTCTTCATTCAAATCAGACAGGACACAATTATCTTCAAATGCTGCAGTTATATTTCCTAATGTCTCTTGAAAAGGTGTGGCCAAGTTTTTGTGTTGTCGTGTTGAAATGAGGATAATCTTTTGTTGATATTTTTGTAAAACCTCTATCAACGTTTTTATCTTATTATCATCTGGATTATCTGAGTCTTGCTGACAGCCAACAGACTGTTGCAAAATATCCAACAATATGTCTGACACATTACCATCACCATCACAGTCAATTACCAAAATGCCACTCCAAATGCAAGGCCATATATTGCGGATTTCTTTACGTCTATTTATTAAGGATTTCAAACCAATAAATAATGAATTCGTGCAACCTAAAGTAACTAGAGCCTGGTAAGTTTTCAGTTTGTTTAAAGTACGAATATTTGAGTTGGTGACAATATTCAAGACAGTGTTCTGTTCTAAGGCGTCACACAGTCTCTGTATGTGCTGCTGTTTGAATCGTATACCACACGCTAAAATTTCCCGAAGTTCAGGTTCAGTTATCTCCTTTATTTCTGTAATTAAATATTTTTCTACCTCTTGCCATAGATGTGAACCTTTCTTAAGCCATACAACATTCCCAACTTTTTCCCACCACTTAGAAATCCCTTCTTCAAACTTCGTGTATATGGATTTGGCAACAGAAGATGAAGCTTTACAAGAGTCAATTATTTCTTTTTTTATTAACTCCGTCAACGTTTCTTCATTTGATTGGCTCTGAAATATTTTAATTTTGCTCAAGAATTCTTCGGTTAAGGTAAAATCACATTTTCCTAGTTCCTTGATCAACTCTGTAACGCAATCTTTGTTCAGCGTTGATTTCAGCCTGTTCAGCTTCCCTAATATCTCATCGGTAGTGACAGAGTCCTGAAAGCTCTTTATTCTGTCGTTAATTTCTTCATCCACAAATGTTCCCTTTTTCAGAAGCCTGTCCAGTTCTACAATAAGGTTGCGATATTCTTTAAGCTCCTTAAAAAATTCTAAAATTTTTGTGTCAACATTTTTGTCGAAAGTTTTATACATCCCGTATTTTTGCCCCGAACTCAGTATTCTTAATGGATCAGAGTCTCCCCCTTGAAGAGTACAATCACCTTCCAGCCTTGCATTTGTGTATATTACAAACTCAAAATCAACAAATGGGCCACATAGTTTAAGATTACGATCTGTAGAAGCTTTACTTTTAATCTGACAATATGACTCAAAATATTTGAACAAACTAAAAGCCCCAGACATTTGTGTCAGACTGGAAAGCTTAATTGTACCCCCATTTTTTTCATGCTTAAGTTGTATGAAACATGTCTTCCAAATATCTTGTTCCCTCAATCTGTACCTGAATACCAAGTCATGAAATGTCCCAACACCATCGACATTTGAAGCCAGGTAAAATTCTTCAGTCTTGTTGAGGGCTCTCGCGAAGAGGAAGGCAGCCGTTTTGACCCCATACAGCTCGCCATGCAGTCCAACAGATCCAGGTCGCCTGCGGTACTTGGGAAGAGCACCAACAATTTGAGATGCGGCAGAGGTCTCCTATTTAAAAAAAATTAAATTCAGGCATCCACGTAATGTAAACCTATTGCAATTTGGAACTATTATGCTGCATTAATAGTTACATAAATTTCTAATATAATTCCACAGGGCAAAGGCCTTTGGAAAACGTTTAGAAAAATCTAGTCCCTGCATTTTAGTCAAACTGCAAATTCTTTAACGTGTTCACTAAAATTTGTCACTGGATTATATTTCGAACTAAAATAGTCGTTAACTCAAAGATCATTGTTGACCTGTCGCCATATATTGAATTTTATTACAAGTTGTTTTCAGGCCTCTTTACACCACGAAGTGCTAGGGCCAAAAGTTTCGGACTGTCGCACATTTCTTATTTGACATATTTTGAATATAACTTTTATGCGTGTCCCCAAAATTATGAAAAGTGACTACTAACTTCTTCAGATCTCACCGTCTGTCCGTCGGTCCTTCGGTCCCCATGAAACAACTCGTCTCTCACTGAATGGATTGTCATGAAATTTGTTATCGGGATATTTTTCGCAAATATGTCGAAGAAATTCAAGTTTGATTAATATCTAACGGGAACAACGGACACTTTACATGAAAACCTATGTATATTTAAATAATATCTCTATCATATCTTCATAGAATGAGAAATGTTTCCGGCCAGGCTTTACATAGGAAATAAAAATACATTTCAGATTCAAAAACATTTTTCCCCGAAAATCGTACCGTTTATGAGGTAGTGTGGAAGGCATGGTAAAGCCGGGCTGGTCGCAGATGACAATATGGCACGTCTGATTTGCATGCTGGATGACTAAGACGAAAGCGCCCCAGTGTTTCGTTATATGTACATTGCCTTTCTTGCTAAATTATTAAGCTCGGAACATGCTTGTAAAACTAAGCAGGCACAAACCAATTCATCTCCCACACTGGACATTTGAAGAAATATAAAGAAATGAAATGTAATACACTACCTCTAATTATTATTGTTAATACTAACAGGTAATGTAAAACTCACACTAGAACAGGCCATGAAGGCCTAGAAGGGGAGTAGAGGTATAGCTCTACTCTTTCTTTAACCTCTGCGCTAAATGGGATAGATGGTCAACGATATGCCCCGGCCGCTTTACCCCCGGGAAAGATCCGGCACCCATTGTATAGGAGGCTGAGTGGCCCCAGGACCGGACTGCAGTGGTGCGGAAAATCTCGCCCCCCACTGAGATTCCATCTCCGGACCGTCCAGTCCGTAGCAAGTCGCTGTACCGACTGCGCTATCCCGGCTCACTTGCTTAATACTAATACATCAAGAAAGTTAGTTACTTTGTGAATCTTAACAAGGATACTTCTCTATTAGGCACTTTAAAAAATATTAACAGGCCATTTCGTCACATAAAATATTGCCTGAAATTATTTTGCCATTTAAGTTACGGCGCAAGACGTATAAGTATTAAGTTATATTCTTAAATTCAGTTATAATCTTTCGGGGCCTTAAGTCGTCTCCAGATGAAACGGTTTGCCAGCTTTTCGCAAACTGTCACTCTCCGACATCAGGGACTGCTGTAGGGAGCGGGACAAATGTAGGATTAGATTATAAAGTAGGCTGTGAATACAAATTGAACATAAGACACCCTGATGGTAGAGAGAATGACCGTCACGAAACTTCGGAATTCCACTGCGCCCTGTCATGTCTGACTGACTAGACATTCTTCATTGAGTGTTCTTACCGTGAACGCTCACACACTAAACTGAGCTAGGCCTGCACTGTATAGGGAAAGGGATATTCGTTAGTTACTGCAGCCTCTGTGTCGCTTTCTACTCATTTTCATTTAGTGATAAAATTAAAACTCGTGATGAATTTTAATCCCATATTACTTTTTCATTCATAAAGGTAATAAGAATCAGTACATTATGACAGGCCGAAAATAATAATTTTACTAACAATTTCATAAATGGTGATGTAAGGATGGCGTCATAATTCGGGTGTGTTTACCCACATTTATGTAACTATTTCGAAAATTTTAAATCTTGTGGGATTATTTTATAGATATTTGGCACAAAATACAAGTAGAGTGTTTTTGTATATCATATGTTCGGTGCGATACTGGTGCCGGTTAATATTTACTGAGTGACACTCCAGCTACGCTCAGTAAGGCACATATTTTTTGTACAAAATGTCCGTTATTATTATTATTATTATTATTATTATTATTATTATTAGATTGTAACAAAGTGCTGGCACGTGTTTACAAATATTGGTGAAACTGCAAGTCCTAAACAAGTCCTTGCAGATCTTGTGCAGCTGTTTTGTGAAGACATCAGGACAGACAGATTCGGCGAAACTGTGATGTGCCCCTTTGAAGCTTATCACAGAGAGAGTGCTACAGTCTTTTGCAGCTCTTCAAACTACTCCGACGTACGGGATGGTTACAATATAATCTGAGAAATCACCTCTGTCCTAGCGAGGTCAAAGTACAGCGTACGCTAAAGAACCGAAACTTTTAAACGAGTGATCGTTCCGTAGCAGAGGCGGCTACCTACACAATACAACAGACATAAGAGACGAATAGGAAGGCCCTTCGCGGCATTTGACCCGGCGATCCCAGCAATCGAGCGCTTTCAGATCTACGCCTTAGATCTTACTGCCACAGTGATCAGGTCCGTAAGTCAATATCAGCGGTAATTTTTTCATTTGATCGTTATATTATTTACTACAGAACACAGTGAATTCTTAGCCTTTAATCACAACCAATTAATGCCATAAAAGAGTCCAATATTAAGCGCAGTTTTAATGTTATTGTAAAATTCCATTCCAGAGAGAAAGCTAAGTTACGTCTGTCAATCAAGCGCATGTAATTTGCTGAGAGTCGCGAATACACCGCAATTTAAGACACAGACTTAAACGCTGTTCTGACTGGATTATTCTTAATGTAGGTACGATTCAGCATTCTGCTTTATTGCAATTGTTGTAATGCACAGTATTAAGACAATGTACGCCCTACACGGATATACAAAAAAAATTTCTAACCACAAGGAAGTACAGAAAACAGCAGGCATATCATGCAACGCTCCGATAAACACACACTAAAACCCAAAATTGATTAATCGTTCGCACGATGTTTTCCTTCGCAATGTGACAGAAATCATGTGTTGTTGATGTATAACCTGAATATTTATCAGATTATCACAAAATGCCCAACAAAGAACAACAGTCTCAGCCACACATTTTATTTAACGGTACAATAGGCCTAGCCTCCTAAATGTGTCTATGGCTTCTAAAAGCACTCTGTCTCTTCTTCTTCCATAAATTACACTACAAAATTCTAAAGGGGCTTTACAGGATATATGTGTGTTTCTGAATGCGTATGACAGAACTTACATTATCCGGTCCTGGGTTCAGCTCCACACAGCCGATGACCAGCAGCGAAATCAGAACTAAGAATCTGATCGGCCTGTAACCGATATGGTTAGAAGGTTCAGCAACGCGGTGCTGTAGTGTCACACACTGTCCTGGTCTGCCTCCACTCCACTGACCGATTGTGGCCCTCCACTGTTCAATGCTGTCACCCATAGAACACTTCCTTGTTTTGCAGAATTGTAAGGCTAATTAGTTCTGTATCTGAAGGTGGTGTGTAGGCTGGAGTGTTATGTTGCATTAATGTTTGTACTGCAGTTATTAATGTGAAAAAATTCCCAACCTTTGTTTCTTTAATTTGATAGACACAGAAAACAGCACTGGGGAAAGCACTTTGTTCAATGCACTAGCGCTTAAAGGAAATAATTAGATGTCATAAATTCTGAGAATATCAAGAATGCAGAATTCATGTAAAATGTACGTTTATTGAGCCAGTTATATTTAGTATGTCAATTTTTGAACTAGAACGATTACTTCCAGTTGGACGGTAAACAATTTTCAGACGCACAATAAATTGTGTAAATAATTTAACTGCAGTAACAGTAAATGTCCTTCTAATGACGACTTCTCCAATGTGAATTGTTCGCTGTGAAACTTCCACAGTTTGTGCACACCCTCCTCTAGCACATTACTAATTCCTTAAAATGTAACCACATTGAAGTGAGTGAAATAAGCATGTTTATATTCACACACAAATTCATACTTCTCCCTGCAGCAGAAAGTATTCCTTATTCGGGAAAAACGTTGTCATATATATACACACTACAGCACTGAACACTCACTCCAGTTATCTAAGCAGCGATACCAACAGCAGTGTAAGAATGTGAGGACAGTGCCACTTCGGTTGAAAGTAACTCAGTTATCTCTTCTAATTCGTGAAAGTGCATGACTCAGATGTTGACTCGGTAGTGCTGCGCAGTTCCATGTATCTTTAGAGATACGAGAAAGCAGATTGTTTATTCGTTTCTTGAAGTATTATATCGTGTTATAGATAAATCCTCATTGACTTTGGGCATTTCCACTGTTATTATTAATTAAGAGACAAGAAATTAAAGTTTGGGCTTACACTTTGACACTGCAATCTGTGTAGGCCTAAACATCTTTTCGACAGGACACATGGCACTCCAATGTGGCGAGTCTCATGAAAATGAAGTATCATTGTCTTCCGAAACTTTAGTATTTTCTTATCACACTACACGGAGTCACATCTCAGATAACAGGCATTTTTCACATGCCTGAGTATCTAATTTACTTGGAGATTAATAAACTTATTATTTCTATTTGGAAGAAAGAGAGACTGCCTGAAGAGTGGAATGAGTCGATCATAATACCTATTCATAAGAAGGGGGATAAAACAGATTGTAATAATTATAGGGGCATAGAACTTTTGCCAACCACTTACAACATTTTTCCAACATTCTGCTGTCAAGGTTAATTCCATATGCGAAGGAAATTATCGGGGATCATCAATGTGGCTTTCGAAGTAACAGGTCGACTATTGATCATATATTCTGCATTCGCCAAATACTTGATTAAAAATGGGAATACAATGAAGAAGTTCATCAGCTCCTTACAGACTTCAAGAAGGCTTATGATTCAGTTAGGAGGGAGGTCTTATATAAGATTCTCATTGAGTTGGTATCCCTAGGAAACTTGTAAGGTTAGTAAAGATGAGTCTGACTGAAACATATAGCGGAGTCCGGGTAGGCAAGAATGTGTCTGACAGGTTCCCTGTTAGGAATGGTTTGAAACAAGGAGACGCTCTATCACCACTGCTTTTAACTTTGCTTTAGAGTACGCCATTAGGAGGGTTCAGGTAAACAGTGATGGCTTGAAACTAAATGGTACACATCAGCTTCTGGCTTATGCGATGATGTTAATATACTGGGAGGAAGCATACATACTCTAAAGGAAATTGCAGAAGCTTTAGTAGCTGCTACTAGGGAGAATGGACTGGTAATAAGTGCTGATAAAAATAAGTACATGGTCATGTCTCGAGATCAGAATGTAGGACGAATTCAGAGTGTGAGGGTTGATAATAATACCTTCGAGAGGGTGGTAGGGTTTAAATATTTGGGAACAACTTTAACAAATAAAAATTTTATTGCGGAAGAAATTAAGAGCAGATTGAGGTCAGGAAACGCTTGCTATCATTCGGTGCAGAACCTTTTGTCTTCCAGGTTGCTATCCAAAAATTTAAAGATCAAGATATATAGAAATGTAATTTTGCCTGTTGTTTTGTATGGGTGTGAAACTTGGTCGCTGACATTGCGGGAGGAAAGGAAGCTGAGGGTGTTTGAGGACATGATGTTGAGGAGAATATTTGGACCTAGGAGGGAAGAGGTAACGGGGGAATGGAGGAGATTGCATAACGAGGAGCTAAATGATTTGTACTCCTCACCCAACATTGTGCGGGTTATAAAATCGAGAAGAATGAGATGGGGTAGGCATGTGGCGCGTATGGGTGGGGAGATGGGGGTGTATAAGGTCTTGGTGGGGAAACCGGAGGGAAAGAGACCACTGAGGAGGCCTAGGCGTAGATGGATTGATAATTTTGGAATGGATCTCCAGGAGGAAGGATGTGATTATATGGGCTGGATTGGGCGGGCCCAGGATAGAGATAGTTGGCAGACGCTTGTGAGTGCGGTAATGAACCATCGGGTTCCGTGAAATGCGGGGAATTTCTTGACTAGCTGCAAACCAGTTAGCTTCTCAAGAAGGACTCTGCACCATGGAGTAAGTAAGTGAGTATCTAGTTTGATGAAAACGATTAAAAATACCCACATCGCACGGAATTGCTCTCAGTGTAGGCTACCACTAGCGACTTAAATTTCCTAAGTACTTGGTTGGAGAATAAATAACTGTGGTACTTGAAATTTCCGGAGTTCTACTCCATCCCTTCATAAGAACCCAAGGTGTAAGTTATAACACAACTGCTTAATCGTAGTTGTGTCTGATTCAACACTAACAAACCCCTTTTGCCATTCTTGTAATTTTCCGTCATAAATGAGTATAGTTTTTAAGTGAGTTGAAGAAAGTACACAGACCCTCCCAACTAGCCAAATGTACTATACTAACACATGTTGGTGAGATCCGGTATATGATGTGGCGCTTGTCTTAATGTGAAAGCATTTTGAGGGCTCAGCTATACGTCCTTCAAGCTGTGTTTCGATCCACTTACAGCTAAGCGATAAAAGTGGGTAAGATTGTCAAGAATTGTAAACACTATATTATGGAAAATAATTCAAGCTTCTGAAAGTAACAGAGTATAAAGACGAAGATTTACTAAAAGAATTCTCCGTCTCTTCAGAAAACAAATTTTATATCCCGCCACAGATCTAAATCCTGAGCCAGATGAGTCCAGTCCACATATTCCTATTCTATTTCTCTAACGTTTATTGTGAGAAAAGCGCTCATTTGAGATATTCTGCAACCCTTAGCAGTATGGATTTACCACTATACGCTACATAATAATAACCCCAGAAAAGCGCAGATTTCATATTCTTCGCGGAGGAAGCCACAAATCACGTAATGTGTATACTTTTTTATCCTTCTATCTACCTACAGATCTACCAAAAGATTTCTTCAATTCCGATATTTTCTGACACACTTTATACAACTTTCTCATCGATTCCTTTCCTGCTAGGTATTTCGCCACATCTCATAACTTTTATTTTATTAAACTACTACATTTCATGGACTTAAAAGTCTTTAAGTTCGTTATTTTGCTGTTCCTTTTGAGTATTCCTGAAGGATCCTCCTTTTGGTCCCGAATACTTGCTTTGTCAGCAAACAAATTTATTCTCTCCTGGCCACTCAATTTCGGGTAAAAACTTTACACTCAAACAAAATTAAGTTAAATTTATTGTTTAAACAGTCACTTATTTGTACAGTAAACACAGGTTTCTTTTCCGTAAGACCAACTGTTTTTACTTTAAGACCTGAGATATATTAGCTTCATTGGAAAGCTCAAATGTCATATGAACTTATTCGATGACATGACGTTTGTACTACACACGTTATATAGGTGAATCAGTACCTGTACAGGCCTGAACAGTACCTGAGTTGTCCAAAAGTTGAGGCTCCCAGATTTCAAGACAATCAGCACATGAATATGTTGAGGTTGTCAGTCTTTTTGAACGGCCTCCTTTACACCCCTAGAAATATTCCTGGTTTTTATTTCTGTTTGAGGCTGAATGGACACATGTATATTTATTTATATACTAAAAACTTCAGCCAATCATGAAGAAAGCAAAATTTGTGAATTTCCTCAGTCCCTACAGAAAACTTTTTGGATAATAAATATTACCGAAAATTGTTTCAATTAAGAATAAAAAATTAATATGTGTTCCCAATAACGTTTACAATCTTGTTATTCTTTTTGACCTACCGTTTCGTGCACACGTATGCAGTGGATCTCTCATATTGACAATATCAGCATACAGTTCGTAGCCAAATAAATTCTGTCTGCCAACTGGCGTCGAAAGCCGAACGTTTAGCAATTGCTTTTTGCTTTGCAGCGAGCTTTGAACATACAGTTTGTCACATTAAATTTGATAATTACGTGTCGCCACTTCTTACGTCGAGTTATAATAACAAAATATAAAAAAAAGAAAAGAAAAGAAATCAGTGCCACTAAACGCGTGGAATTTAATACCTTAGTAGGCTCTGGGTATCAACTGTAAAACATTGCTTTTGTAATGTAACTGCTCTTGACGACGGTAAGTGTACATGTGACTTTGTTTACTTGTTTTATATAACGACACTGCCAACAGTTCAAATTGTGTAACGTGGAATGTTTGGTTGATGATTGGCGAATGAAATTGAAAAAAAAAAATTAGTTGTTCCATGGCCTAATTGGAAATACTGTCTCAACATTTTACTGAAATGACTTAGGAAAATCTCGAGTACCTCACTCAGGTTGGACCGTTACCCCGCCGACTCTCTGACCAGTCATCTCCCAAGCAAAAGTGAGACTCGTTACCTCTTGAGCTGGTTTGGTCGAATATAAATTTTAATATGGCGTGAAATTTGAAGATTTTTAGATTTTTGTAGCAGTGTAGGAAGGTGCATACTCGGTTCCTGACTCTTCTAGATAGTTTTGTGGTCTGGAATATTCAGGAAGGGTTTACACAATAATGTATAATCATATGAAAAAAACAAAAAGTTTGAATATTTGTTTTGCAAAAGATGTATTTCGGTGTTCATTGGATAATATCCTCCCTGATGTGCTTATATAATTTCAGTTGTGCCAGAGAAGTGACTATGAAAGACTACGATAAGTTGTGGCCGATGACTACCAGCTGTGATGCTGGATCATATTCTTTGCTTTTTTTTTAAGAATGACACGTACTGAGCACTAGACTATATCTTCATGAAAATATTCAAATAAATTAAATGAGATAATTCTCGATCTTTTTAAGCATAATTAAAATATGTTGCATTTAAACATCATCAATGAAGGACACATTCACAAAGAGGGCTACCAAAAGTGATATACCACAAATAAATTTTTACTTGAAGTGAAAGACTCAATTTACATATGGGAAGAAAAAACTAAAGTTGAAAACATAACACAAGTATTTTTACATTATCAAACTGGAACCAAATAGGATGAAATATTCTAAAACCTGGTTTCCCGTCAGGACTGATATACAATTTCTTAATGCAAAACATTCCTCATATTCCCATTCCAGCTATGTAAATACAGCAGCTGTTGCACCATATTTCATTCTTCACTGTACGCTCATAACCCTTCCTCTGACGGCAAGCAGTGCAGCGATTCCAGCTATTCCAATTTGTTTTGAATCAGTTTTGGCGCGTGTAATTTAATAGTGTGTATTGGCCATGGGCCCACTGCGGCTCACTATCCACATATTTATCGAGACTCGTACAGAGCATGGCGGCTCTGTGTCCATTTATACTACACACACACACACACACACACATATACACAAACGTATATGTATATATATATATATACGTATATATATATATTATATATATGTATAATATACGTATATATAATTTTTTCTAGGCTAAAGTACTTGTTTTGATGGACATATTAATATAACACGGTATACTAATATTTAGCATTAGAAGGAGCACTGAACATTTCCATTCTTCCAGTAGCCGGAAATTTGAAACATACTTATATATAAACATTGTACCAATGACTACGTTTCCTTTTATCCTAGAAGTCTCTGGGATAAATGGGTTGAAATGCTGCCAAATTGTATATCTGTTATCATTCATGCACAGATTGGCATGACTCCATACTGTGGTTCATGTGCCGTTGTCAAAAAATACAGACAATAAATTGTAGTTAAATTGTGACTTTATTTATAAAATTTTACACATTCTTAAAACATCGATCACACTACAAATTTCCGGAATTCAGTGTTGTGTGATTGATTGTAAACATACACAGGTGTTCATGTAATACTCTCGCTTTTTTTCTGAGATTTTAATCTGAGTGAAATTTTCTCGACATATTCCTAAAAATTCTCCGAATCAACTAAATGAAAATCAGTCTATTGGGGCCAATTTTTTTCTTGCGTGCAGACGAAGGCAGAGACGGACGGACGATTATTCAGACATGACGAATCTAATAGTCGCTTCTCCCAACTTTCCGAAAGCAAAACAAAAAAAAAAGATGTAACAATTAGAGAAGTAGGAACAAGTAGCCACGAACTGTAGATGTCCTGTTAACTTACAAAATCTGATAGGGGTCATAAAATGTTAATCAGAAATAGCAGACAGGGAATATGATCCAGCAGCATTAGGAATGTAAACCAGCTGCTTTAGCACGAAGCCTGTAGCTTAGTTGGTCTATGTAACTCCAAACTTTCCTCCTGTTGAGAAAGATTCAATGTCTAACACATAGTAGTATGTAGAACTGAATGTAGTTCCATACAACACTTTCCATTATATGAACCACGAACATGCTAATGATAGGAGCCGGGGCTGCATGTTCAGTATAGTAGCCAGGCTACAGGTTGGTTCGGCTCACAGCAAGGGCAAGTAGCCCACTATTCAGGAGGTAACAGAGATAAAATGGCGGAGGCATGCAATTGAAAACCAACAATGATCTAGCACCAAAAAGAAGGACGAGTAGGATAAAAACCCACGGTCTATATGTCTTCAAGAGGTGTACATGGACAGTTGTACTTTCATATTCTGTTAAACACAGACGTCAGATATGATAATACATTAACTTTAGTCAGCAGTTTCAGTATGTCTAGCTTGATCTACAGGAGACTTTGAATTCTGCAACATCATGGATTTGTCAAGTACCTGTCCTACTTAACAAACTGATAAACAGTACGAAGTAAAGGTAAACAGTTTAGGTGGAGGTGTGTAGTTCTTAAATACAAATTCATTATAAAACAACATCAAACTCCAGTGTTCTCTAAAGTACAGACTATAGATTCAAATTATTTTGCTATACTTTTCAAACAATTTAATCAAAAATCGTATTGAAAAGTAGTTTATTATATAAGCTCTTATGCGAAGGAGAATCAAAGTCCAAAATATTTTTATCAAGTCTAAGTCTAATGGCTTTCGGTAACACCTCAAAACTTATTGCAATATATTACTGTCACACCTAACTACATTCAATATTCAGTCTTTCTTAGAAATGTCAATTACGACATTCCCTGCTCTACAATATAAGGTATATAAGGGTAGTCAAAACACAATTACAGATACGTGTATATTTATAGCACTAATGGCTAAAGCTAGCAACTACATGTTGCGGCCTTAGTAATGGCCATCATCGGCTTGTACAATACTTAGTGTAGAATAACTATACAATATGCAAAGCAACAGTATGTTTTGATGACGAGATCTCGATCACCATTACAATATATAGAATATATGTTACAATATATATATATATATATATATATTCCCTGCTCTGATGTAACTCAGAGGTTCATACTCTTTAAAGGTACAACATAAGACCATTTTAAGCTTGTATGTTAATGTTACTGTAGAAGACCGAAGATTGGTAAAACCTAGGTTTTACCAGTAAATCCTAGCATTTACCATAGTGAGGTGGTAAAAGTCCGAAAAATGCTTGGAAACGCTTCCATTTCGGGCTTTTACCAAACCATGTCGGTAAATGCTGGCATTT
>Ga0131853_10015292_pt1 | contig 14041 bp, 11 predicted proteins | sample TergutLab28metaG_FD_92764 | JGI IMG/M metagenome (GOLD analysis project Ga0131853, IMG submission 92764) | Labiotermes labralis P1 segment gut microbial communities from Petit-Saut dam, French Guiana - Lab288 P1 (version 2) (version 2) | ecosystem: Host-associated > Arthropoda: Insects >... | reverse complement strand
TACGGCTCCTTCTTAGAGGCCATAAACCAAGCAGGACAGATACTGATCGGAAAATCTTAAATAGCTTTAAGCCGTACCGATAAAATAGGCGACAACATAATTATTATCCTTAACGATAAAAAAATGTCTATCGAGGAAAATGTAGGCGCCCTGCACGACCGTTTTCACCAAAAAAATGCCGGTGTTTTACGCAGCTTTCCTAGTAAACTCATCGCTACTAAAGGCTACCAAACTACTCGCAAAAATATCGAGCATTTTTTTGATACCATGCCCTTTGGCTGGGGCGAGTGGTGGCACAACTTAGGCGAACGTTGTAAAAAAGCTTTAAAAGGCTTCTTTTTTCATGAAACTATCTTTAGTGAGCTTGGCTTTGAATATGTTGGCCCCATCGATGGCCATAACCTTAAAGATATAATTAAAATCTTAAGAAATGTTACCAAAATTAACAGGCCCACCGTTATCCATTTGCTTACTAAAAAAGGCAAAGGTTACCGCCAAGCCGAAAATTTGCCCAATTTATATCACGGTGTTGCCCCCTTTAACCTTAAGCAAGGTATCACCAACAAAAACGATAACAGTTTTAGCAGCTTATTTGGCAGCCAGCTAACCGAACTAGCTGCCCACAATAAAAAAATTGTAGCCATTACCGCCGCTATGTGCAACGGTACAGGATTAGCCCCTTTTAAAAAGCTTTACCCCAACCGTTTTTTTGATGTAGGTATTGCCGAAGGCCACGCCGTTACCTTTGCCGGCGGCCTTGCCTTAGGCGGCTTAAAACCTGTATTAAGTATTTATAGCACCTTTATGCAGCGTGCCGTAGACCATTTTATCCACGACTTAGCAATGCAAGGACTAAATACCGTTATTGCCCTAGACCGCGCCGGCCTTGTCGCCGGTGATGGCGAAAGCCATCAAGGTATTTTTGACATTGCCTTATTTAAAGCTATCCCTAACACCATCTTTTTAGCCCCCGCCACCGGTAACGAACTAAAGTTAATGCTGGCTTGGGCCTTTAAACAGCGCGGCAAAGCCGTGCTTATGCGCTATCCTAAAGCCACCTTACCCAGTGAAGAAAGCGGCTGCGAAGAAGATATAACTTTAGGGAACGGTGTTTTTGTGAGAAAGAATGGCGGTGATGTACTTATTATCAGTGTAGGCGCTATTTTAAGCGAAGCTATCGAAGCCGTTCATTTACTTAACCAAAAAAAAATTAAAACCGATATTTATAACCTGCGTTTTATTAGCCCCATTAATGAAAAAGAATTTTTAAATATCATTAAACCCTATAAGTTATTAGTTGTAATAGAAGAAGGCGTAAAGGTTGGCGGCATTGGCGAAAGTCTTAATTTAATGCAGCAACAACGGCGACAAAATGTTCCTTTTTTACATTTAGCGGTGGCTAACCAATTTTTAGCACAAGCCAGCCGAGAAGAGCTTTTAAAATTATGCGGCCTAGATGCCGTCAGCTTAACCCGACAAATACAAAAATTTTACCAAGAACATAAAATACGCAGCAAAAGTGAGCAGCTTAAAAAAGAGGGCTTTAAGTTTAATTAAGCCGCTATGTTGTAAAAATTAATCCCCTTACAAATTAAGGGGATTAATTTTTACAGCTCCACAATTTCGGCCAGTGTTTTAAAAACCCTCAAACCTTCTAGGGGATACTTTTGTTTTAAATCTTTTAAAGTTTTAATAATATTTTCAGCCAGTTCGGCCTCGCAGTAAATAATTACCATAAAATTTACCTCAGGCCAAATAGCATTACCCTCGCGCGGCTCTTGACGGCCGCGCCCATGTATTTGAGGGATTATCGTATATCGTTCGCAGTGAGCTGCCTTTAGATAAAGCATAAGCTCGTCTTCCAGCGATTTATTAGTAATAACCTCTAAACGTATCTCTTGCATAAATCCTCCTTATTAATTAAAAATTAATAAGTAATAATTAAAATTTTTCAATTCTTATGACAAACCCTACAGTCTTGTACCTTTTAATTTAAGACTTACCATTTTAAGCTTGAGTCGCTAAATTTTTGCCAAATAGTTCTTCTTCGCGTTTTTCGGCCGCTTTAATCATTTTCTTTTCACCCTTACGGTTAAAGTTATAATATAAGGTTGGCACTAAAAATAACGTCATAAGGCTGCTGGTAACCATACCGCCTACAACGGTAACCCCAATCACCCGCGTCATCGCCGAACCTTCGGCCTGCGATAAAGCCATCGGTAACATAGCTAAAATGGTGGTACCCGCCGTCATCATAATAGGCCGTAAACGGCTGCGCCCGGCCTCAACAATGGCCTCGTACAGCGGCATACCGCGCCGCCGTAATAAGTTGGTGTAATCCACCAAGATAATACCATTATTAACGCAAATACCGGAGAGCATAACAAACCCAACAATACTAAACATACTAAAAGGCGTACCGGTAAGCAGGTAAATTAAAACCGGCCCCAGCGGCAAAGTAGTAATACTTAAAATAATAATAAAGGGGTCTTTAAGGCTTTCAAATTGGCTGGCCATAACACCATAAACCAACAAGATAGATACCAACAAGATGCCCATAAGGCGCGGCGCCAGCTCGGCAAATTGCTGCATACCACCGGCTTGGCTTAGCCTTACCCCTTCCGGTAAAATGAGGCGGCCATCTTGTAACGATTCATTAATAGCGGCCCAAGCGGCATTATTGGCCTCGCCTTCGGCGAACTCACGGCCGGTTGCACTATTAACTGCCGGCACTGCCGATACGCTAATTTGCCTTGTTTGGTCGTATCTAAAAATAGCGGTAGGGCTAAAGCCGCGCTCTACGGTGGCAACATTACTTATAGCTACCTTAGCGCCGGTTACAGGCGATACCACAAATATTCTATCAAGGTCGGAGAGTGTGGCTCTGTCTTCGGCCGCAAGCTGGCTAACAATATTAATATCGCGCCCGGCGCTACTAAAACGGCCCACAGTAGTACCGCTGATATTGGCGCTTACCTCTCGAGCAATGGTGGCAATATTTAAGCCCATACTATAAGCGCGCTCGCGGTTAATGTGCAGCTCTATCTGCGGCAGGCCATCATCAAGACTGCTGCGCGGCTCGCTAAGCTGCGGCACTTCTTCAAAAATTTCTACCAATCTGGCGGCCGTTTGCATTAAGGCTAATTGGTCATTACTGGCTATATCTACACTGATAGTAGCTCCGCCGCCCATGCCGCCGCCCATCAACGAACTAAATTGAAAATCGATACCGGGAAATAAATCGTATTTATCACGCACTAAAGCTCCCAGCTGCGCCCCCGTCATAGTACGCTCATTAAAAGGCGGTAAAAAGAACATAATGTAACCAATATTTTGCTGCTCTCTCCCCGAGACTCCGCCTAAGTTTATCCCAGATATAAGCATAAAATGCTCTACCCCAACGCCAATTTCTTCGGCCAGCATAGCTGTAAATTCTAACCCAAATTGGTTAGTTTGGTTGGCCAAAGTTCCCTCCGGCAAGGTGTAGGTTAGCATAAAACTATCACCATCGTCGCCGGGCATAAACTCGAAAGCTACTAAGCCCGAACCTAATAACCCTAAAGCTAACACCAAACTCATAAAGATAGTAAAGAGCACCGTTTTGCGATATTTAAGCGAAAAAACAATACCGTTGCTATATTTATTATCCAGCCAAGTTAAAAGGCGGTTCATTATTTTATCTATGCTGCGCATTATCCCGCTTAGTTCGCGCTGCTTGCTGGTACGCACCGGCATATAAACACCGGCTAACACCGGAATTAACGTCATAGCAATAACTAATGAAGATACTAAACTAATAACAACGGTAAAGCTTAAATCGTTAAAGATAACGCCGGCAATCCCAATTTCACGGGCAAAAATAACCATTGGTAAAAATACACAAACGGTGGTAAGCGTACTAGCCATAATGGCCGTAATCATCTCTTGGCTGCCTAAAATGGCCGAAGTTTTAGCCGATACCCCTTTTTCGCGGTAACGTGTAATATTCTCTAGAATAACAATACCGCTGTCTGTAACCATACCAATACCTAAGTTTAAACCGGCAAGACTCATAATGTTAATACTTAAGTTAAAATAGTACATAAACATAATGGTAACCAGTACCGAAAAAGGCATAGTAAGGGCAATAATAAAAGCGCTCTTCATGCTGCGTAAAAAGAAGATAAGTACAATAACACTAAATAAAGCCCCCAAAAGTACGTTCCATACTACTTGGCTAAGGCTTTGGGTTACCATCGTGCTGCTATCAAATAAGATAGTGAGCTCCATACCTTCGGGCAGACGGTTGTTAATATCGGGTAAATCACGGTTAATACGGTTAGCCACCTGCACAATGTTGGCATCGCTGGCCCGATAAACCATAATAGTAAAAGCACCGCCGCCATTAAGTTCGCTTACTACCTGAATATCTTCGTAACCTAAATAAACATCGGCTATATCACGCAGCAACACCGGCACTACGCCTTGCCCCATATTAACCGGGCGGTAGCTAACTACCACATTTTGTATATCTTCTACCGTATTAAAGGTACCATCGGTGCGCAATAATAAGCGGCGGTCGCCATCGCTGATAGCGCCGGCACCCATCTGTAAATTTTGGGCGGCAATGGCCATGTTAATATCGTTCATGGTAATATTATAAGCATCTAGGCGGTTTTGCAACACATTAATACGCACCTGCTCTTCGCGGCCGCCAAAGGCATCTACCCGGCTTACACCATCTATTTGCTCTAGTAGCGGCCGTACTACATCATCGGCAAAGTAAGTTAAATCGTCCGGTAAAAGGCCGGGCGCCGATAGGGTCATGTACATTACCGGCATAAAGCTGTTAATATCCATTCTAAAAATCATGGGAGAGCTGGCGCCATCGGGTAATTGGTTACGTATCATATCAAGGCGGTCGCGTATATCATTAACGGCGGCATCAAGGTTAGTACCAAAACTAAAATTTAAACTAACGGCCGAACTGCCCTCGTTGCTGGTACTGCTAATATTTTCGATACCCGAGATACCCAGCAAGGTTCCTTCCAGCAAACGGCTTATACTATTTTCTACCTCTTCGGGGCTGGCGCCGGGAAAGGCGGTGCTAACTGTTACCGTAGGGAACTCGATGTCCGGGAAAAATTGCTGCGGTATAAGCGTTAGCATAAACAACGATAACGCCAGCAGCAAACTGCCTATAATTAAAACGGTAGTTGGCTTATCTAAAACCGAACGCATTAAGCTCATTTAGTTTCCCCCGCTTTGGGCTAAAGTTGCCGTAATAAAATTTACCCTAGCCCCATCGGTTAAAATATTTTGGCCGGCTACCACAATACTTTCGCCCACCAGTAAACCTTCTTCTATAACTACTAAACCATCAACCGAAGCCCCGCGCGTTATAGGGCGCATAGTTACGATGGCATTAAAATCGCGCTCTTCAAACATTAAAGTATTAAAAACTCCCGCCGTGCGCGAAAGGTCTACCACAAATAAATAATCTTCGCCGCTGCGCCTAACAATAGCCGATTGCGGCACCACAATAACATTTGAATGCAAATGCGTATTTATCCGCAAGCTAGAAAACATACCGGCCATTAAATCTTCCGACCTTTGGGTAACTTGCAGCCGGGTTAATACCGTACGGCTGATAGGGTCTAGCACTGGGGCTATTTCGGTAATGACTATCGGGTAATCTATCCCCGCTAAAGCCGGCAAGTTCATATAACCGGTGCTGCCTACATGCACCGAGCGCGAAAAACGTTCGGGGATATGCGCCTCTATTTTAAGCTGGCTTAAATCGCCGATACGCGCCACCACTACACCCTGATTAACCATATTTCCCAGCTCGATGGGCAAAGCGGTAACTGTACCGGCAATAGGGGCCCTAATTGGGCTAAAGTTAAATTGAGCGCCCGGCACACTGGGGTCTATGTTGCCAATTATTTGGTTTTGCTGCACAAATTGCCCCACACTAACGGTGTAATTAATTAAACGCCCCGCAGCGTTAGGTAACACATTGGTACTATTAATGGGCATAACATCGCCGTTAACCCTAAAGTACTCTTGCAAAGAGGCACGTTCAACCTCTTGCACCGCTACCGAAAACACCCGCGTTATCGTAACCGATTGCGCACCCATATTACTAACCCATATATTAATTAAAATAGCCGCTAAAGCTACACCCATTAAAGATAACCCCACCAATACAAATAGGCGATAACTACGGCGGCTGCCCGCTCTATCTTTACCCCAAGCCTCTAGTTTTTCTTTTTTCTCACCAAATTTAAACTCAAGCTTTTCTTTTTTCTTCTTAAGTTTGGCTTCTACCCTAGCAATGCGCCGCTGCTCTTTAGTAGGGACTAACGTTGCTCCTCGCTTTTCGGCGTTAAGCTTAGTCTCCAGCTTGGTTACGCTTTCTTTTTCTTTATTTAATTTAGCCTCTAATTTAGCTATTTTTTCGCTTAAGCGTAACTCTATTTTTTCTTTTTGTTTATTAGCTTTAGCTTCCGGCTTAGTTATTCCCTGCTTTTCGCTGTTAAGAGCAGTTTCTAAGCTAGTTAAACCTTGCTTCTTTTTATTAAGTTTAGCTTCTAATTTAGCTACTTGCCGCTTTTTTTTACTAACATTAGCTTCTGATATTTGTTTACTCATCTTTGTCCTTTCCTTAATTTTACTCGCCGGCTTGCCTAATAAGCACGGCCGGCTCTACCCCAACTAAAGCCGCTAAATTTAACAGGCTGGTGGTGTAATCTAATCTGCTTTGCAATAAAGCCAGCTCGGCGTTTTGCACGTTAGTAATAGCGCTTTGCAGCTCGGTTTGAGTACGTAAGCCCTGATTAAAACCCACTTGGGTTAAAGTTAAACTTTCGCGGCTAATCGCCACATTTTGCTCGGCCATCGTGATAGCCGCCTGCAAATTATTAAGGTTATTGGCATTATTAATAATTTGTATGCGAGTTACCTCGCGGGTATTGGCTAATATCGCTTGCTGTATGTGGTTGCCATCAACCACGTTACGCCAATTATTAAAGTTTTGGTAGCTTAAATTAACTTGTAACCCAAGCCTTAAGCTGGCGCTATCACGCCAAGGGTTAAAAGGGTTATCGGCCCCTACTCTGGTGCGGCCCATCTCATAACCCAATGAAACAAAAGGATTTACAATACTAGAAAGCACTAACCACTGCCTTAATGAAGCCGAGTTAGCGTTAAGATTAGCTATTTGCATAGTAGCCGTGCTGTCTAAGTAGGTAGCCGCTATGCGGTCGCCGTTTAATTGTACATTAACAACATTAATACTGCCCCTTAGTTCTACCGGCCGCTCAAGCGGCACGCCAAGCATTTGCTTAAAGGTTAGCATATTACCTTCAAAGCTGGTGCGCGCCCTATTAAGCTGAGTTAAAGCCAACTGATATTGGTATTGCGCATTAAGCATAGATACCCTATCTACCAGCCCGCTATTATAAGCCGCTAAAGCCTGATTATAAGCTAGCAAACTAACGTTTACCGTACTTTGCAACACATTAAGCTGCTGCCCAAAAGCTAATAAATTATAAAACTGAATAACTATGCCATTAATAATTTCGGTAAGCGCTTGCTCATGGGTAATTTGATTACTGCGATACCTATTCATTATGATGGGAATATTAATAAGGTTAGCGGCGGCTATGTTTAAATCGGCCCCTATACTTAAATTGGTAATCCATTCGTTATTGGTGGGGTTCATCATTGGGTTAGGCTCTTCGGTAAAAACATGGCGGCTTAAGCCGTGTGTTATACTAGCATTGGCGCTAGGCAGTAAAGATGCCCACCACTGGCTATCGCGCTGGTCTATACGATGCCCACTTAAAGCCATTTGATAATTAAAGCTACTCAACACCATAGCCGATACCAAATGTTCATCTAAAATTAAAGGCTCGTGCATCGTGCTAAGTGATTGCGCTTTTACATTAAAAGCCAAAACTAGCAATACTATAGCCCATAACTTTTTAACTATCATCTTTACCTCTCTTTATTTAACTTTATTAAATTATTTTATATTTACTTTAAAGAGCAAACATATCGCCTAAAGTTTTACTTAACCGTTTATGAGCTTGATAACTAAGCTTAAAGTAAAGCTCATTAATTTTTTGCTTATCGGCCTTTGCCCAGCTTAGCCATTGCTCCTCTAAGCAAAAATAACTAACCACCGGCAAAAACTGAAAGAAAAATACCGCCGCCTGCATTTCGCTGTTATTTTTTAACTTATCGCTCACATCGTTCATTTCTTTGTCGTCAATAATTTCGGCCGATTCGTTCATCAAGCGGTTAATTAAACTAAATAACACCATACCTTGCTGATTACCCTTAATAGCCTCCATAAATAATATTTTAATTACATCTTTATGTTTTTTAAATAACTCCATCTGCGGCAAAAAGATGGTATCATATTCTTCTTTACTCCCGCCACAGCTGCCGTTGGCTGCTACTTTAAACTTTAGGGCGGCAAGGGTGGTAAAATCGGCCACAAAAATATCTATTAAGGCGCTTAAAATTTCATCTTTACTTTTAAAATAATAATAAATTAAACTTTTACTAACGGCTGCTTGTTCGGCTACTTCGCTAACCGCTACATCACTAAAACTCTTTTCAGCAAATAATTTACGGGCTGCCTCTAAAATTTTTAACTTAGTATCACTCTCTGACTGACTGTTCATTCAGTAGATAACATAGCTAATATATTCAGTTTTGTCAACTCTTTTTTATTAAAAAAATGTAACATATTGTCAAAATTAAGCCATAGCTTTAATTTTTTGCTTTTTTCGGTTATCTAGTATACCAAAAATAATAAGCGAAACTAAAGTAAGCAAGTAAGGTAAACTGCTAAAAAACTCGCCGGGAATGTACTGCCTTAAAGTTTGTATACCGGGAGCAAAAACAATAGCGCTGGCCGTACCAAAAAGCAAGCCGGCGCTAGCTACCCCCTTAGGGATAAAACGGCCAAAACTAATGGCAGCCAAAGCAATAAAGCCGGTACCGCTTATCAGGTTGCGGTCATATTGTATCGTGCTGCTTAACACAATAAAAGCCCCTGCCAAACCGGCGGCAAAACCGCTAGCCAGCACCCCAAAATACTGCATTTTAACTACATTGATACCGGCGCTTTGGGCCGCCTGCGGGTACTCACCGCAAGCGCGCAAGCGCAGACCAAATTTACGCTTGTATAGTAAGTACCAAGTAGCTATAAAAAAGGCCAAAGCTAAATAAGCTGTAGGGTAAAAACCAAAAGGCCCAACGGTAAAACCAAACCGAAAAGGCGCCGTACGGTCCATATTAAAAATTAACTGGCAAAAAAAGACGGTGATACCGCTCGCCAATAAATTTATACCGGTACCGCTGATAATTTGGTTGGCCTTCATCGTTACACAGGTAAAGGCATGAATTAAACTAAATAAAGTACCGGCCGCACAGGCCGCCAATAAAGCTATAGGCAGCGATAAACTGGTAGTTGCTTCTAGGTAAAAATGCACTAAAGCCGCTGTAAAGGCCCCAATATTTAATAAACCCTCAATACCGATGTTTACCACCCCGCTCTTTTCGCAGATGAGGCCGCCTAAACTGGCTACCACAATCGGTGCGGCCATCAGTAAGATAGAGGGTAATAAATTGATAAGCGACATTAGCTTGCCTCCGTATTATCAGGGTGACTCTCTAAATTAATTTTTAAGCGGCTGGCCAGCAGTTTTAAGCCAAAAGTTAAACTAATAAAAACCACCACAAGACCGTTAATGATGACGGTAATTTCGCGCGGTATTTGCCGCAAAGTCATTAAGCTTTGACTGGCCGTAAGCATACCAAATAATAAGCCCGAAAAAAAGATGCCTAAGGCATTACCGGCCGCCACTAAAGCTACGGCAATACCGTTAAAGCCGTACATATCCATCGCCGACATAACCCGCCCGCTGGGGAAGCTGCCCATAGCCACTACCCCGCCGGCCAATCCGGCAAAGCCGCCGGCTATAGCCATACTAATAAACGAGGCCTTAATGGTAGAAATACCGCTAAAACTAGCCGCTTTAGGGTTAAACCCGCTGGCCCTTAAGCTAAGGCCAAGCGTTGTTTTGTTAATTGTCATATGGTAAACCACTAAGGCTAACAACATAACAAAAAAACCGTAATTTAACATACTATTATTGGTAAGCGTACGCAACCAATCGGCGGTAAGGCGGGCGCTTTCGGGGAGAGGCGGGGTGGCAAAGCTGCTGGTGTCGGGGATAAACCGTATGGTAAACCAGCGGGTAAAAAAGAAGGCAATGTGGTTTAACATAATGGTAGCCACTACTTCGGATACCCCATATTTTCCCTTTAAAAAACCTACCAAGCCGCCGTACAAAGCGCCGGCTAAAGTTGCCGCTATTAACACCATTACCGCATGCACAAAAGGTAATTGCGGTAAAAAAAAGGCGGCCCATTGCGCAAAGGTAACGCCCATAATATATTGCCCTTCGGCCCCAATATTAAAGAGGCCGGCCTTTAAGGCAAAGGCCACGCTTAAACCGCATAAAATAAGCGGCGTGCTAATAGCCAGCCACTCACCGATATGGCGGGCATTAAAGCTGCCGTTAAAAACATTAAAGCCGCTAATACTTTGCAGCATAGCGCCATACATACCGGCAGGGTTACGGCCTGTAATGACTAATAAAATGGTGGCCAGCAAAAAACCAAAAGTTATAACGATAACGGCCATAAGCCAGCTATGCTTATTAACAACATCAAGCACAGCAATAAGTTTTTTTAAGAAAGATTTGTTGTTGACTAAAGTTTTAGCCATTAATTTGCTCCTTAATTATGCCTCGTTATTAACCCCTGCCATTAAGGCTCCTATCTGCCGAATATCGGCCTTAGCGCCATCAAGCACAGCATTAATATGGCCGCCCGAAATGGCGGCAATACGGTCGCACAGGCCCATAATCTCTTCCAACTCATAGCTAATTAAAAGTATAGCTACGCCTTTAGTGCGTTCTTCTAAAATACGTTTATGAATATTTTCGATAGAGCCTACATCAAGCCCGCGCGTGGGTTGGCAAATAATTAACAATTTAGGACTGCTGTTTATTTCGCGCGCTAATAATAATTTTTGTTGGTTACCGCCCGAAAGCTCGCCGGCTAGGCTGTTAATTCCTTTAGCGCTGCGTACATCAAAGGCTGCTACCAGCTTTTCGGCGTTATCTTTTATTGCTTTAAATAACAAAAAGCCCCGCTTACTAAAGGGAGGCTGCTTAAAGTTTTTTAAAATTAAATTTTCGGCCAGAGTAAAAGGTAAAACTAAGCCCTCTAATTGTCTATCTTCGGGCGATAAAGCCATACCGGCCTCTATCCTTTGTTTGGTGCTAAAATGGGTTATATCGCTGCCATCATAATAAATACGGCCGCCGGCTAACGGCAGCAAACCATACAAAGCCAGCACTAACTCACGCTGGCCATTACCATCTACCCCCGCTATCCCCACAATTTCGCCGGCACGTACCGTAAGCGAAAGGTTATTAACCGCAAGGTTCCCTCTTTCACTATAGGTTACTAAATTTTCTAATTTTAATACCTCGTTACCTACTTGGCTAGGTTGCTTAGTTAGCTCTAACTTAACGGGACGGCCAACCATAAGCTCGGCCAGCCGGTTTTCATTGGTATCGGCCACTTTAAGGGTGTTTATATATTTGCCCTTGCGTATAATAGTAACCTCTTGAGCCGCCGCCGCTATCTCCTTTAATTTGTGGCTAATAAAAATGAGAGTTTTACCTTCATTTTGCAGCCGTTTAATAATGGCGATAAGCTCGTCTATCTCTTGCGGGCGCAAGATAGCTGTAGGTTCGTCCAGCACAATAATATCGGCGTTACGGTAAAGTACCTTTAAAATTTCTACGCGCTGTTGCATACTTACACTAATATCTTGTACCTTAGCATCGGGGTTAATATTTAATTTGTATTTATTACTTAGCTCTACCACTCGCTGCCGCGAGCCTTTACAGTCGATATGGCCAAATTTATTGGTAAGCTCTGCCCCCAAAATGATGTTACTGCGCACACTGTAGCTAGGGATAAGTTTAAAGTGTTGGTGCACCATGCCAATACCCAACGCGGTGGCCTGATTAGGGCTTTTTATTTTAACCGGCCGACCGTTAATAACTATTTGGCCGCTATCGGCACTGGTAAGGCCAAATAAAATAGACATTAAAGTAGATTTACCGGCCCCATTTTCGCCAAGCAAGGCGTGCACCGTGCCGGCTTTTACCTTAAGGCTAATATTGTCATTAGCAATTAAACCGGGAAACCGTTTAGTTATGTTAAGCATTTCTACAGCGTAAGGGGCTGATGTTTCCATAAATTAAACTAAATTAGCATAATTAAAAAGTTTAGTCAAGATAGCCCAAATTATTTTTTAAAACTATCTGTCATCAATATTATAAGGTATTAACCTGTATTTAAGCCTTATAATGCACCATTGCTTATAAGTAAGTATTATGCTATACTATAAAGGCAGGTAAGGAGACTAAACCGAATGAAAAAATATATAACTGTATTATTGGCGCTATCTTTAGTTATGGTAGCTTGCCCGCAGCCTATCATAGCGCCTGTCAACAATTATGGCTTAATCTTTGCCGATGACGATAATACCCCGCCTGCTGTAAGAGCAATTTTTATTAACGAACGTCAATTTAACATTATTAACCATGCCGATAACGTAACAATGACCGATATAACCGCCAGCGAAATTGCCGATTTTGCAGAACAACTGCCCGAATTTAAAGAATTTTTAGCTGAAATGGTTGGTGATAGCTCTTTTTCGCCGGCTATGCGGGCTTACTTTGAAGACTCCGTTAGGTTTATGGAATGGTTTATAACGGAGCCGCTGACTATTTATGTGTTTAATGTTACTAGCGGAGAGCTTATCTTAAGTTATCGCGGCAGTGCCATTACTTTTACCCCAGATAACAGCGGTATGCTACTGGAAGGCAGCAACAATGATATTAGAAGGTATTTTGACTACTTTACAAAGTTATCTAGGCCGCCAGCTGCCGAGTTAGTCTACCCTTTAATTTTAAATTTAGACCGCACCCTTTTTAATTAATTATAAAGGGTACGGTTAGTAAATTTATAGCTGCCAAATATTTACCACAAAGTTATACCCGCAGACTAAACTTTTAAATTTTAGCTTTACTTTAACAGCAAGCTATGCTAAACTAAAACTATGAAAAAAATATTAACTATAGCTTTATTACTAATAGCTATAAATGCACAAGGGCAAGGGTTGCCAGTGCCGGCTAACGCTACTTTAGCCAGTTTGTTCCCTGACCCTAGGTTAATGGTGCTTATGTTTAATACACTAGGGCCCGACGCTAACTTAACAGGCCAAGCGTTGAGTGATAGACTGGCGAGAATTGAAAGATTAAACGCAAGACAAGAAAATATTAATAACGCTACCGGTATTGAATACATGTTGGGTTTAGAAACCCTTGATTTACACTGGAATAACCTAACTAACCTAACTAACCTAACTAACCTAACTAACCTAACTAACCTAACTAACCTAACTAACCTAACTAACCTACCTAACTTAACTAACCTAACTAACCTTATTCGCCTTGATGTAAGTAATAATAATTTAACAACTATAGATATTAGCGGCAATATTAAATTAGTTTGGTTAAATGTAGGTAATAACCAATTAACAGAATTTGATGTAAGTAATAATATTAATTTAACTACTTTATTTGTGGGTAATAATCCCATAATAACACTCGATATAAGTAAGCTTATTGATTTGGAGTGGCTTTTTATAAATGATACCTTGATAGCCACTCTTGATATACGTAACAACCCTAAACTGAGTACTCTTATTAGAAGAGGCAGCTATTTAAACAATAACAATATTGAGGGCTATCGTGGAGGAATAGGCCATGCTATGGAGGGTGAAATTGATTGGATTAGACCGGGTAGCTGGGCTGGAAGATAACAAAGTAAACCCCTCCTAAAGTGGAGAGGGTTACCAAAACTCTTATCTAAGCTCTAGGCAAAGCCCTAGCCG
>Ga0131853_10015290_pt1 | contig 14042 bp, 7 predicted proteins | sample TergutLab28metaG_FD_92764 | JGI IMG/M metagenome (GOLD analysis project Ga0131853, IMG submission 92764) | Labiotermes labralis P1 segment gut microbial communities from Petit-Saut dam, French Guiana - Lab288 P1 (version 2) (version 2) | ecosystem: Host-associated > Arthropoda: Insects >... | reverse complement strand
TTTTGTGAATTTTTATTATAAAAAAAGGAAAGTTGGGGGATTTCCCGCCTGTTTTTTTTTTTATGAAAAAGGGGGGGGGGGGGGGCGGATTCACTCTCACATTAAGTATCCAGCACTAGCCAAAGGTCGTCTGCAGAAGTGGTAATGAGGCACAATCACTGTTTAACAACTAACTTAAGTGAAGGGCAAGATTTATACACAACACATCTGGAGGTGTGTAAAATGTGTTTGTAAAGAGTCGGTAAGTTTTTGCAATATTTGCATACCCGCGAAAAGCTTTGGGTTTGGTGAGTGAGAACTTTTTACCAAAGAAATGAGAAAAGCTGCCATTATCATGTGTTACCAGAGCTGAATCTGTGCCAATACTTCTGTGTACCCCAACAAACAACAAAGAAATCTCACGTATTCCCAAGTTATTAAGAAACCAGTAACTTCTAGTTTCTTCTGTACAGCAGTTACGTACACATTGTATGTTCTGGCAAAAGATTACCTAACACACCCATTACACCATAAGTGATGATGTAAAAATACAAACATTTCCTTCCTATCGATCTGTCTCGTGAACTTGTCTCATTCAACCTCATCATGTGTCAATATTTGCATGCAATATGTTATCAGACATACAAACAAGCTTGCTGAACATGAACATCATGTCAGTCAATAAGAGGGACTGTACTACTATGGAAAATGCCACTGAATCATAATGTCACAGCATCATCATAGCAGAAACATCCTCATACATACAATTATGACACCATAATCATTGCCAACAATAACAGTCATACTTCAAATTACAATATCTATTAATTGAAATGGTTCCTTCTGTTGGACCCAAGTGAGCAGGTTCATCTCCACTCTTTCACATGAGAAGAAGCACATACCTGGTTATTGAAGTGTTGTGCTCTTTTTTCTGAATATCAGATGATGGACAATTCAAGAAACATAGTAATTTTAAGCATAACAGATCAATGTCTGAATCCTGAGTCACTGGATTGATGTACACAATAACCCACAGCTGATAATACAATTGAAAAGGGTGAGAATCCATGACAAACTGGGTATTAGGGGAGAGATGATACAGTGGACATAGCCTGAGCATTTGCATTTTCTCTTCTAACAGCACGATAAGCCGTCAGTCTGTCAGAGTAAATATCACACCACATGACTTACACTCAAGTTACTAAGAATTTGTTCCATGCATGTTAATGAGATATGAGGTTAAGTCAATGGTTCTGGAACTTTGCTGTTGAGCTGGTCAGCAGCCAGTTTAGAGTGACCTGTGTTTGGATGTACAGGGTATCTCTTCACAAAGCCAACCTGATAACAAGCATGCAGCTCTTGTCAGTAAATCATTGGATCCCTCCTTGTAAAAAATCAGATGTGATATCTTTGTGATGAACTGGGCAATGACACAGTAATGAACAATGCAGAATTACCTCAGAACAAAAACATCTGATGGTTAATCTTTTGTAAATATCCCACAGAATCCTGATTCTTCTCTACCCACCAATCCATATATGCTGAAGTTGTACAAAAAGTAGCATGAAACCACACCCACTGCTAAAAGGAACAGACATCAACATAAGTAGTTGCTGACACCAAGAACTCTCAAAAATGTCCAAACAATATTCAAATTTTGTTTACAGAAGTCACTTCAGCAATTATTATAAGAAACCAATGTATCAGTCTGTTCTCAGTCATGAGGACCCTACATTGTTTTTAGCATTTTCAAACTGCAGTCCACAATTGAGACTTAAGATTGTAAATGACTTTTCAGACATGTTCACCATAATACCGCAAACCCTCTGGTTTACCTCAGTGGCTACATGAACTCAAAGTCTGCATCTGGTCTTACAATACAGTTAATTCAGAATGGTACATCACTGCAATTTTGGAGCCCTTCTTTGTACAATTAAAGACAGAAAGAGGTATCTAAATTTTCAGCATGATACTGCACTAGCACACACTAAGCAGTTCAGTGCAGTTGCTACAGACTATTTTTGATGAATCAATTGAAAATTGAGGACTATGTCTACCCCTTTACCAGAGTCTGAACATGGGTAATTTTTACCTCCAACTTCAACTTCCAAGGAAGAAGTTGACAACAACCTACACTTTTAGGATGCTTCACAAACTGAGACCCAAAACGTTATTCTTGAAGTGTTCACTGAAGTTGTTACATAAATTTAAAATGCCCATTGGTTTGGCAGCTACCGTAGCATGAGGTGGGCAAAGTGGTTTCTACTATGACACGCATGCATGCATGGAACCTCCAATTTGATTATGCAGTAGTGGTCAGTATCCTAATTCTACTGACGCCAAACATAGGCCAGCATCTCACTGAATGCAAGAGCAGTAGCAGGAATGAGCCTCTGAATATTTGCAGAATGTGAAGCATGCAATGTGACAAACAGTAAGACAGAAAGATACTTCCCTGCTCATGGCTACAGACATACGAAGACAGCAGGTTGCACAAAGGACCACCACCAACTATCAAGACTACATCCTGCGACTGGCAGAACAGAACACATTTTGATAACCACAGTCCCAAATATGTGGTTGGTCAGGAATCAAAACAATATACACCAGGGCTACATGAAGTTTCCAAAAATCTAGGAGCCACCAAAAAATTCTAGGTGCCAGAAGCACGGCATAAAGCAAGTTCCATACTGAGGATGCACAAATACTATGCATCCCTGTACAAAATTCAGTCACTACAGTGACCCTGCATGTGGGGTTTGTACACCCATGGTATACATAATGAGTGCCTTACTGAATTTAAGACAAGCCTTTGCTCTTCAGAAATCTACTAGTTAAAATGTAGGGGCCATATTCAAATTGCCAATTTGGTTGTACAACATGAGGTCTGTTCAAAAAGTTCTCAGGCTGTTTAAATAAACTACAATGCCATATTTTATTAAACATTATCCCCTTCAAAATTCCCCCTTGTTGCATTAATACAATTATTCCTGCAACATTTGCATTTTCCTCAGCATCTTGTATACATTCTGCAAAAAATCTGGATTAGGCACAGTCTTTCTGCCAATGTTTCCTTGTATCAAATAACCATCCTTCTTTAACAACAAAACACTCTAAAACCAAACTGAAAACAGCAACAAAATTCAGAAAGCCTGCTAAACCACGGCCAATCATTAAGTGGTCATCATATGATTTTTAAGACAGATTGCTTGCAGAGTCAAAGAGCTTTCTTAGCAGACATTGTTAACTGACTGGGACTTTATAAATGAAAAATACATAAAATATTAGAAAAAACTTCCTGCATTCCCTAACACCCTTTGACAGGGGGTTGCCTTAAATTCCAGGTCAGCTTTGTTTTAGGTAAAAGAAGTACAATCTACTCACAGCTTTTGAAGCCCCTCTCAACAGTCTCACTGTCCAAAGCATGGTAATATTCATAAACTGACTTCCCCAGAAGTTCTTCAGGGTTGTAGCCAAGAAATTCTCCAATTCTGAAAATTGTTCACATACATCAAAATCAAAATTATACAGCTATATTAAAAACATAAACAGCCAAATTTATCCTTGAGAATAGAGGAAGCATGTTCCTCCCACACAAAGGCACCAACCTATCAGACTACAATGCCATACAACAGAAACCACAATAGACTAAAACCTTCACTTTTAAACTGCTGCACCACTATTACATTCATGTAATAAAATGTGATGAAGATGATGATAGAGGAAGAGGAAAAAACACGATGGGACGATGCTACCTAAGATTCACTGTAAGAAGTGTTGCTCTCACTGCTCCTGCCAAAATTATGGTACATGAGAATAGTGTCTACCATATCTGGGAGAAGACCATCCTCTTTTTGGCATGCTCAGGGACTCCACATGTTGGAAGAAACCCATCCTATCAACATAACTTACCTGACCAATTGCATCACCAGCTATCTGGAGCACACTGTGTCATGGCAAATAAGCTGCTGTCACACTGTGTTCCCATACTATTCATTATTTTGGCCCATGCAAGTTGTATTGAGTTTAGGGCATGTACGGAGGCAGTCAAAACACACTTATTGCCCACAGTCTGACAAAATGCTGTTAATTTTCAAAGCCTACTATTTGGTCTTAACAGAATGAATTTCTGAATAATAATCATGCACATGGTCACATTGCACTATGTTCGTTTGCAAACTTGGGAAATCAGAAGAAGAGCTCTTGAAAGCTTCAATCAATATCACTTTAACTATGTATAAAATTGTATCCAACATCCTGCTGTCAAGGTTAACTCAATAGGCAGAGGAAATTATTGGGGATCATCAGTGTGGATTTCAACAGTGGCGTACTGGGGGGAGGTTAACCCCCCCCCGAAATTCCGAAGGCCCTCAAAAATCGTGCCAAACTCAACCCAATTGTGACAACTGTTAAAATTGCTGAATTTAGGATGCTAACACACCAAGATGTTCAGAAAAAGGACAGTAAAATTCCAAAAACTACCTAGGTTCACAATTGTTTTAAATTAGAAATGACACATAAATTGGTTGTCATCATAAATAGTCTTAAAGTACCAAAAATTAAGAAAATTTTACTATATGAAATGAAATTTCTTGTACCAAATTACAGCTGCCTCCAGAACCCCTGAGTAGGGGGCTACCACCCCCAGATCCCCGTTCTCTGTCCTCTGTCCTCAACTGAATTTGTTGAACTCCCCCCAAACAAAATTCCTGGGTACACCACTGGATTTCAACACAACAGGTCAACTACTGACCACATACTCTGCATTTGTCATATTACTGAGAAAAGATGGAAATAGAATAAAGCAGAGCCTCAGCTATTATGTAGACTTCAAACAAGCTTATGATTCAGTCAGGAATGAGGTCTTGTATAGTATTCTAATTGAATTTGCTATCCCCATGAAACTGGTAAGGCAAATAAAATTGTGTCTGAAACCTATCGCTGAGTCCAGGCAGGCAAACATTCATTTGGCATTCTTCCTATTAAGAATCCTTTGAAACAATGAAATGCTTGAAATTAAATGGTACACTTCAGCTTCTAGTTTATGCTGAAGATGCTCAAATATTGTGTGGAAGTGTACATTCTATAAAGAAAAACACAGCAGCTTTAGCGGCTGCTAGGAACGGCATTGGACTACAAGTAAATGCTGATAAAACTCAGTACAGAGTTGTGCCTTGAGATCAGAATGCAAGACAAAGTCACAATATGAAGACTTGTAATAGTTCCTTTGAAAGTGTGGAAGAGTTAAAATATTTGGGAACAACCTTAATGAATCAAAATTCTATTCAAGAAGAAATTACGAGCAGAATGAAGTCAGGGAATGTTTGCTATCATTCGGTGCAGAACCTTTAGTCTTCCAGTTTGCTATCCAACAATACAAAGATTAAAACATACAGAACTATAATTTTGCTTGTTTCTTTTGTATGGGTGTGAAATTTGGTTCTCACATTGAGGGAAGAATGTAGGCTGAGGGTGTCTGAGAATAGGGTGTTGAGAATATTTGGGCCTAAGAAGAAAAGGGTAACAGGGGACTGAAGAAAACTACATTATGAGGAGCTTAATGATATATATATATATATTCCTCACCAAATATTATTCAGGGGATAAATTGAGAAGAGTGAGACGAACAAGGTATGTAGCACGTATGGGGGAGAGGAGAGGTGCAGACAGGGTTTTGGTGGGATAACCTGAGCAAAACGTAACACTTAGAAGACCCAGGCATAGATGGGAGGATAATATTAAGATGGATTTTCAGGCAGTGGGATTGGGGAGCATTAACTAGAATGATCTGGCTCAGGTAGCAGGCTCTTGTAAATGCGATAATGAACCTTCAGGTTGTGTACAATGCAGGGAGTTCCTTGATTAGCTCAGAACTGGTTAGCTTTTCAAGAAGGAATCTGCTCCATGGAGTGAGTGAGTAAGTGAGTGAGTGAGTAAATAAGTAAGTAAGTAATAAATAAGTAAGTAAGTAAGTAAATAGGTATGTAACCTGGTGGTGGTTCGATAACCTGGATGCAATGATAGGATGCTTTATATAAAACAATTGCTGTATGAGGAGGGAGGTTGGGAATCAATTTTTCAGTCACACTTTTCTCAAAATTTGCATTCTTAATCTGGTCATGATGATCTATTGTTGCACAACCATCCTTGTATACAAGTTGTGCATTAGGAACAAAACCAGATGTCCCCTACATGAGCAATGTAAGTCTGTTTCCCCATGTTCACATTCACATACATCACAAATCACCATGGCATCGTCACCGTGCCAACCCTTCCTGAACATTAGATTGTCAACTCCACATTCCACCACTACAACCCCCCCCCCCCCCACCCCACCCACTACCCCACCAAAACCCACCCCCCACCCCAGACCCCCCCCTTCCCCCCCCCCCCCCCCCCCCCCCCCCAACACGCACATGTGCACACACAAACACCCACACACAACACAGAGCTTCCTCTTTCCCACTACTGCTTTATTTGCATATGACATTTTGAACAAGGCCAGCCCTCTCAAACAAAATCTTATATAATGAACAGAATTTCTTCTACTTAAATGCTGTTCTTCTCAGAACCCTGTCTGCTGCCGGGAATGCCAAATGGTTTTTGAGATATTTTTCCTTCTTGTTTCTTGACCACAAAGCAAGATACTCTGGTGTAACCGGTTGATTATCATAGTGGCCATAATGCCCTCCCCCAGTGAATTCCTAGGCAGTGCTAGCTTTTATTCCATTCCCCTCATTAAAAAGTTACTGTGTTTGCCTTTTGAATCAACATACTGCACGCCACATCACAAGCAATTTGTCTGTGGTCAATTTACAGATATTCCATTTACCTTACACCATACAGTTTTCCTGTTCCCCTTTCATCTTCAAGATCAAGCAGTGTTCTTTGGCTGCTTGACCATGCGGACAGAGGCACTATGCTCCCCCAAATCATGGGTAACTATTTACCAGTGGACACAATTTAAACCCCAGAAAATTCAAATCTCAAGCTTGTCACTGTCTTCATCACTATGAACATCAATGTTAGTGCACCACCATTAACCGTCTGTTCAAGCCAATAAACCACTGGCACACATCTTCAGAATGACACTCCTTCCTTCTTTTAACACCAATCAGTTTCTTCCAAGTGGCCAGGCCTAACCTACCTGTCATCAGCATATGTGAATTTCATATCCAGGTTATGTTTGCTGAGGAAAGTTTGATGATCAAGTGGTATCTCTATATTTGACGGATGTGGGACTGGTTCGCCAATTGCTACTAGGCAGTGCTGCTGTTGCTGCTGGGGTTGCTGTTGCTTCTGCTGTGCCTGATTACCATTACTGCTGTCATTTTCAGCCCCACAGTCTGTTTTGATTTCCTTCTTGCATGAAGAAGGAGACGTGAGGACATGGCCAGTACAGTGAATCACCTGCAACGTAAATCAAGCACTACACACTTCTGAACTATGTTCTATATTCTAAAATAATGATTAAATTAACAGAGAAATTATTCACTGAAGTTCAACAAGAAAAATTTAACTGCAGTAATGACAACCTATACATTGGTAGGTGGCTTATGTCAAGGCCACTTTGAATCACAGGTCATTCTTAAACTCAAAGCAGTTCAGTCCTCTTCAATTTAAGTCCGTTACTTGTATGGTGATGATTAATTACATCATTAATTGATAAATGGAACTGAGTATCTAACGATGTCATATCGAGCTTAAATCAAAATGACATGTTTATTTGTCACAACCCAAACTCAACAATGTAGGATACAAATCTCCAGTTAAACTTTCCGGTATGGCACAGAGCAAGAACTCTATGTCCAATGAATTCAAGTGTGTGTTGAATGTGTTACCAAGTGTGCAATAATACTCACTTTACACACAATGCCATAAGCAAGTACTGTGTATGAATGTGAGAAGTGTAAAAGAATTGTGTTCCAGTGTTTCTCAAAATTACACAACAAGAGGAGCATCAAATGTTACCAATGCCACATTACCGGAAATTTGTTCTGTTGTATTTTACAGTGGACATTAAAATAATTCAATCCTGCAAATCTCTCTCTCAAAACGTTTGTGTAAGTCATGAATGACTGTTTGTCTATGGCAAAGTCTGGATGGTATGGAGAAAAGAAAAATACCTGGCACCTGCTAGGAAGGAAACCACAATTCCTCAGTAATCTGTACCGTAATTGCTATAGTGACTATGCTATGACCACGTTCACTCACCATTTCAATGACAGAGAAAAATGAAGCACAATCATAAGAAAAATGAATAAATTACACTGTCACATCCCACAAAACAGTTAACTGGGTAGTCACTACCACAAATACCCCAAATCGGATGAAAACCAGTTCTACACTGCGACTCCTGATATAACATCAATCAGTTTTATTATTATAGTCCCCTGAAAAATGGAAACAATCTCAAACTAATTCAGTGCAATGTCCAGTTGTATAAATACCTGTCATAATGGATATGGAAACATATTCTTTTAGCTGGTATCACCAACACAATTTCAGGAATTTTTAAGCAAATAAATTATACAAAATCACAACTACAAATTAACTAATTAACAAATTCAAACAGTTTCAATTATATCAGAATGACTGTGGTATCAGTTCTTCCTGCATGAACCCACTGCCCTATTAACGCTGGGAATTACTTCCAAAATTAACTTGCTTGTACCTACTGTCACCTGCATTTGACGTCGGGTTACTTAGGGATCAAGAGCAGAAGACTTTTACTGAGCTGGACAACTGATGATTATTAAAAAATAAACATTTACACCACTGACAGACGTACAACCTGACTAGACTGAGGGCTGAGGACAGACAAAATGGTCAGCAATAGTACGAAAGATGCAAATGAAATGCCTGATGTGTAATTGCTGGCTATGCATTTCTCCAAGTACCCAGCACCTAGCACTTTTTAAAATTCTGTTGGTTCATCCTTTTCTTTTATCTGTCCACAAATGTGTGGGTCAGGAAATTCGAAGAAGAAAAAATTTCATGTATGATAATATAGTGATAAATTAATCTATCTGGGTGAAAACCACCCACAAAATCAACAGCCCTCTGAAGAAGGCCTGCAGTAATCATAGCAACAATCACAAAACTCTTTCCTCTGCATGTCACACCATCCTTGCCTAGACATGGAGAGATCCATGAAAAGCTCAGCCTCTTCCTTTTAGCTGAAGGACAAATTCATCTGAAGCACTTTCAAAACCTTGACTGAATGTCTGGGTGCAAGTAGCAACTCATTAAAAAAATGCTGACGCATCAATGATTTTTCACAATGGCAGAGAAGTGCAACAGTTAAGAAAGTGAAGTGCTATACAAATGTTTGACTAGTACAAGTCTGGATAAATAAGCAGTGGAGGCCTATATTTCTGTTTATTTGACAGTACCGCTTTTTGTGAATAATCTTTCTAATTCTTCTCACCTTGTATGTTGCTGATTTAAGATTTACATTCCTGCCCTTGCTAGTTAGTGTGCATTTCATACGAATGAAAAAAGAACGAGGAATGATAGGCAGTAGCGGTGATTTGATTGAAAGGATGTCTCTGATCTCATCATGGTCACATGGATGACTGAACTCATAAATACTGTGACCCATAAGATCAATCTGTAACAATGAAATCACAAATACAATATAGCTGTAAACATTATATTTAAGTCTTATTAATTCAATATCAGTTAATTTGAGTACTATATAGTTTGAAGAATTTGGCATTCCCCAGCTTTAAACATAGGATTTTGTGTACTTCTTACTGTGGTTGATTCAAAACACGGTTAATCTGTAGCTGAAAGCTACATTATAGCCCTTTCAACACTAAAAGCTAAACAATTCAAAATAATGTACTATATTTTTTTCTGGGCAATTTCCCCATTTATGCATTACTGCAGAACACTGCAGTCACTGTTCTTACAACAGGGCAGCAACCTTGGACCACAGTTGGTAGCTTGGCTGCTGGATTATAACACATTACAATGTGGCCTTAGAAGAGGCAAGCTGCCTTTACTTCACCAACATGTTTGTTGTAACAAGCATTCAGATTCGTGTGGACAAGGTCTGGGTTTCAGTACACTTTCATGCACCTACATCTTGCTTCCTTAATGCTACATGTACTTTATGAAAAAAATAATAACATCATAATTCAAATTAGAATTTCAATAATGAATTATGTCCAATTTACATCATACACATATGTGCACACATAAATATAACAACAGATTATTCACAAGCAGTAATACAGGTTTCTAAAAAATTTTTAACTTGTACTATAGCAATATTTTATTGAACTATATAAGCTGTATTGAAATAAGGAATATAAACTTTCTGTCAAGTCTTCATCCATTTCTCTATTTCTCAACTGACTTATTATGGTACTGTACACATTTTAAAGCCTTTTAGACTTCTTTAATGGCCCAGATGGGCAAAAACATATGCAGACACATTAAAAGCTGTTCAGTGTTTTGCCAGCACCCTCATATACTGCTGGTTTTTAATCTGTGTGATGTTGGACTGGTTTTGTTAAAATTTGATATGTGAGACTATCACTAGAAGCTATGAGGGAACTGCAATTTTCAGCCAGTGATAACACAACCTAATTTACATTAGACCATAAACAAACTTTTCCAGTATGACAAACCATTACTCAAATTTTCGTGGAATTTGATATGAGAATCTTTGCATTATGTTACTTGGCATTCTGATGTTTATCCATAACAACCAATTACAAAACTATGCTACATAAGGGTATAAATGGACTACCCATTCATCTTACATACTGTTTAATATAAACTACCAAAATTCAGTATGTAAGAGGTTCTATTGAGTAGTCACAACAGCCTGAAACTTGACACTATGTTAAATTACATGAAATGTTAAACAAAATACAGAAAATAAAAAATCGCCTGCTCAAAGGTGTACAAAGCACCTACTGAAACCTGCATTTTTGAACACACTTTTAACAAAATTTGGTGTCTCCAGGTCTTCAGTTCCATTGTTAAAGACATCAAGACACCGATACAGTAACTAAATAACACTACATGTATAACAAAGAAATGAGATTTTTAAGATGTATGGAATGAAAAAAGAAAAAAAATATGAAAACAAAAAATCAAAACATAAAACAAATACTTGGATGATAAGGTGATAAATAACAGAATACAATCGCATGGGCATGTTGAAAGAGAGAAAGAACGAAGGAACAAATGACTGATCATCATCATAATCATAATCATAAACACCAAGGATTGGACCCTTTGATCCGTTCTGTCTCCAGAGTTACAGCCGCTTGCGCCAACGCTTCTTCGGTCTTCCAATTGTTCTCTTTCCTTGTGCTCTGTAGTGGTATGATTTCAAAAGGATTCGGTTTTGTGGCATTCTTTGCAAGTGTGAAAGCCAGTTTCATCTGTATTCATCTATCTTGTCTAGTATGCCTGTAATCCGTAGTTCGCGGCGTATGTAGTCAATTGTTTTGTGGTCATAAAGGGTGTAGCCTGCCAGAGGTCTCAGTAACTTCATTTCTGCCGCTTCAATTCTTCGTCTTTGTAAGGCTGTCCAATTTTCTGACCCAGATAAAAATGTAGGTAAAACTAGTGTGTTGTATATTTTCAAAATAGTTTCCGTTCTCACTTTCTTAAAAATAGTTCTCTTAATAGTACCTATTAACTGTAAAAATGTTGCTAATTTAAATTCTACATCATTGGAAAATTGGTAAGATATACTGCAATCTAGATAAGTAAAACAGCTAACTTGTTCTAGTGTTTCATCATTTATAATAATTTTTGTTCTTAGGTGATCCATTCCAATGAAACCAAATAATTTCGTCTTTTTTGTAGCAATTTCCAAATTATATTCTTTAGATATGTTACATAATAAACAGACTGCCTTTTGTAAGTTGTCTTCTGTGTCAGAAATAATAAAATGGTCATCTGCAAATAACAGTGTGTTGAAAACTAACTCTTCAAAATATTTACTAGTTTTTAGTTCCTGTAACCAAATCCTAATAACTTTGTCCAAATATAAATTGAATAAAACAGGTGATAGTGGGCATCCTTGTCTCACCCCTTGGATAATAGCTCTAGATTCTTCAGATATTCCATTACCTGCATTAACTCTTATAATGTTTTCCATATATATTTTCTGAATTATTGTAATTAGATGAGTTGGAATTCATTTACTTAACATAATAGTCCATAATTTGTCTCTGTCCTCACAGCTTTTTTAAAATCAATGTAAGCAATATATGTGGGGATGTTAAATTCTCTATGTTTTTCAATTACTTGTGAAGCTGAGAATATGCAGTTCATGCAGAATCTGCCTTTCCTAAATCCGTTCTGCTCTTCTAATAGTAAGACCTCTGCAATTGTTGTTAATCTCTTTGCAATAATTTTTTAATAGATTTTTATATCCAGTATTTAATAAACTAATACCTATATAGTTATCTAGGTTATTTCTGTCTCCTTTTTTGTGTATTGGTATAACAATGACTGTCCTCCATTCTTCAGGAATGTCTCCGTAAATCCAGCAAACATTTAGGAAATTAAAAAATTTATGTAAAAAACGTTTTGGTGCATGTTTGTACAACTCACTAATCCCGTCTGATCCTGGAGATTTTCTGGCTTTTAATGCTTTTATAGTTGTTTCCAATTCTTCCACTGTAATTAAGTCAACACAATTTTCTGTTAATTTTGTACATTTCCCTTCTGTGACGTTATCATCAAATTGTTTAGTCCAAAGTTTCTGACAGTAATCTAGCCATGTGTGTTCAACTATTGGGTTAAGTCGCAAATTATCTTTTCCAGTTATGTTTAAATTTCTAATAATTTTACATGCATTTATCTGGCGTCCATGTAAATCATGTTCAATTCTCGATACAAATGTTTTTCCAACATTGCCTTTTAATTTTTCTAGTTTCTCTTTTCACAACTGCCACTAACCTTTTGTATTCCAGTTTGTCAGTTTCAGAACATGTTGTTAGATACCGTAAATAAGCCTTCTTCTTGTTTTCAATCAAGTTTTTAATATCCTCATTCCATAAAATTAAACACCTCTTGTGTCTTCTCTTTTTCCTTTTGCCTAGAGCTTCATTCGCTGCATTATTTAAAGTTTGCCATTCTATATCAATATTAAGGCTGCATGGTGAGTGCATCAGATTTTGCTCTAATCTCCTCTGATACACCAATTTTATACTTGGGTCCTCTAAAAATGTACCCTAAAAATTTCTTTTTGCCATAGAGATCTTTTAGTAAATGTATACCATTTTTGAGGTAAACAAATTTTGGAAATTAATAAGTAATGGTCTGTAATGACATCGTATCCCCTAAAAACTTTAGTGTAATTTACTAAAGGTGATAGTTTCTTGTTTGTTAGAATGTAATCAATAATGGATCTGTAACCTAATGCACTCCACGTCATTTTATGAAACTCTTTGTCTGAAAAATGTGTTCATTATTTTTAATTCATTTACTGATGCAAAGTCTTTTAGTCTGTGTCCATTACTGTTAGTAGTAATTTCACCATTTGTACCCAAAATTCTGTCAATACGAATATTTCCAACTCTTGCATTATAATCTCCGGCAATGACAATGTAATCGTTTTTACTTATTTTGTCTATCTGATCTTGGAGGGTTTCATAGAATTCTTCTGTTTGTTCTGTTTTCCCTTCTTCGGGGGCATAGACAGCTAGTAATGTTAAATATGCTCTTTGCAATTTGTATCTTAATTGAAGAATTCTTTCATTTACAAACACATAACTATGTATTCTCTTTTTAAATTTGGCTTTAATCATTATTGCTATACCTGCGGCTGCTCTTTTATTCGTTGGGACACCACTGTACAATAAAATATAGTCGTCCAACTCTTGCGAACGCTTTAATTTCTTTTTTGTTGCTGGTATCACTGCTATATCTACATTTGCTTTTTGAAATTCTTCCTGCAGCAGTTTCTCTTTGCCATATAAACCTCTGACATTCCAAACGCCTATTTTCATTAAACCTGTATTCATTGTCCTCTTTCTCGCCTTAGTTGTCATTTGTGAATCAGTCCTGTGCTTCCTCTGGAGATT
>Ga0131853_10015288_pt1 | contig 14045 bp, 2 predicted proteins | sample TergutLab28metaG_FD_92764 | JGI IMG/M metagenome (GOLD analysis project Ga0131853, IMG submission 92764) | Labiotermes labralis P1 segment gut microbial communities from Petit-Saut dam, French Guiana - Lab288 P1 (version 2) (version 2) | ecosystem: Host-associated > Arthropoda: Insects >... | reverse complement strand
TTATCCAGACCGACAAATGCATAATATATATTGTGCATTTGTCGGTCTGGATAATAAACTGTTCAAAAATGCAAGGTACATACATTAAAATAATTAATATATTTCACAGTCACTTATCTTCCGAAGTGTATTTACACGGACATGTTTGTATTTGTAATTTTTTTGCTGTAATTCACTCCTGTAGTTTGTCCAAGCATTTTAGATACACCCTGTGTCATGATAAAGTTCTTAATTCGGATAAAATCGCCTGCGTCCATTAGACAATACAATCGGTGATTGCTGTGCAGGAAAGTATTTTATGCTTATTGTAGAGTCGTACTAAAGCCGTAAACAAAACTGGGTTGATAAAATATCGAATTAAAGCTGGAAGTACATATATTAACCACTAGCCCATGGTGTAGATAAGCTACCCCCCCCCCACCCGGGTAAATGGAGGGCCCCCTACCATATATATTTAGTAAAGTTACGTTCAGATATCACGACACGAATCTCGTAGAACACTGCTTAGGGCGAAACGGTGTAATCTAGTCGACATAACACAAAAAGGTTTTAGTATCCTCTGAGTCTGGGGACCGCCAAGACCACGGTGCCACACCATCCGGGATCTGCTGGGGCCGTATCTACGCTACTGCTTTAGAAGAGGGAAAGAATAGAAATTATACGACTTCAATTCACACATCTCTTACTGACACAGAATTCCTTAAAGAGTGACGCCTCAAATTAATGATTTAGCTCCAATTACAGAGCATCCTTCTCGTTGTATCCACTACGAAAAAAAGTGTACAACACTGTAGCTTTGAATAAAATGAGGTGTCTTGTAGCATATGATTATGTTCGCGAGCCATAAACGTGGAGGCAGATGTTATAAGGTGCGTGGTAATAGTGAACTGCCTTCAAAAGGGAATACTGAAGGGCTATATAAACTTCAGAATTGCTTCAGACTCTTAGGATGCGAACTTGAAAGCCACTTAAATATAACAATAGTCTCCTTATGTCGATATCTATGATAAAGGAGAAGCTATCCGCTTATAAAATTGGGAAACCTGAGAAAACATCCGCGTAACATGAAACTTCAGTTACATTCTATCGAGAGGTGACAAAATGACGCAAGAATACCATCTAAAACTTTTAGGATCCATGAGTACGCCTCATATATTGATCTCCTACGAAAATCGTATAAATATCTTAATTTGCAAAATATTTTCGCTGGGTAAAAATTTGCTGTAACTGACACGCTTAAACAATTGTGCAGTGTATTTGAACACTGTGACAAATAGCTTTATTGCGTCGTATAAAACAAAGAAAAAGGATGGAGAATTTATCTAGGAAACAAAGTTATTTAAAAGAGGTGAATGAAGCCCAGCATTGCATGAAGACCTGAGGGTCATTTCTTTTGCCACGAAAGCCCCACACTGGGTGTAGTTTTGTCTGCTTAAATCCTATAAAATAATACTGATCTAAGAGAACAATAAAACCACTTAACCTGCCGGGACCTGAACAACGATACCTCAATTGTCCAGCTAGTAGCGTACTGTGTAAAAGAAGTAAGATATCCCGGCTCTCTTTCGATTAAACTAAAGCTATTCTAATTTAAGCTTAGGTAAAACTGGAGGGGTTTTACCTTGTTATTTCGAATGTGGACATACATATGTAATCAATCAAGTTACACTTTGTACTGCATACCTAAACCCGCAGTAATTGTCAGCAGCCAGGAAAAGTAAATATACGCACACTCAATATCCAGTACGTTTACATAACTCTATCGTGAATTTTGTGTGTTGTTCTGGATTTTGATGAATAATATTTTCTCTCCTCGTATGATATCTAATATTGATAGAGATTTATGCGTGCAGTTTTTTACATTATCAAATATCTCTTTACATAAACAAATGAACTTCCATTAATACCATATATCATTGCGTTTCAGTAACAAATCATGCCGTTGTTTATTTTATGATTTTATTTTTTGACTAAGCAGTTATGAACTTCCAACAAGGGACTCTGATCCAAGGAGTTAGTTACTTATGGGCAGAAGTTCAGACCTTACAAGAACATCAGATCAGACCTGATCAGAAGGGAGTTAACTGCAAGGAGGTAGTAGTTTCTCCTCTCAGTTCCTTCCATGCGATGGTAAGATAACGTAACATTGTGGTACCTTCGAGCAATGTTCATACCTCCTCGACTATTCTGACAGCCTGATACCTTTTTAATCGAAGACGGCCCTGTAATGGCTATACAGGGCGTTTCATAATGTATTCCGTCATTACAAAAATTTATTATAGGAAAACCGTAGAACACGTATTTACGAAACCTGTACAGATAGAAGGAACAACTAAACTTTTTTTTCCTTCGTAAGTTGTTTTTATCGTAGTTCACATTTCTGCCGCTAGGCGATGCGAGTGTATGTAGTGAGAAAATGGCTGCTCCGGGGGAGTAGTCGTTTTAGGGTGTTGGAATATCACACGTGTAAGTCTGTGGTTACTGTGCAACGTGCATTTCGTGCAAAGTATTCGTCCCACCATTGCACCGTGACCTCGCTGACCTAAAGGCACGGATCATTGCAGCAGTGAAGAATATCTATGCACCCATGTTGACGCGTGGGTGGCAAAAACTTGAATATAGTGTCGATATGTGCCGTGTCATCCGTGGTGCACACATCGATCATCTCTAGTTGTAAAAAAAAAAACTGTTTCAGTTTTCCTGTGACTGTGAACAATTCCATTAAGGTAGGTCCTTTGGTTTTCTTGTTAAAAATGTTTGTAATCATGGAGAACATTCTGAAACGCCCTGTGTAATATCGCATGCATCAGTAAAACGTACTTGGGCTTTCAAGTAAAATACCGGATATTTTTGCCCGATTTTAACCAAATTAAAATTTCCCGACAGGTTTTCAAATACGGCCTCGTTATCAAAATTCACGGCAAAATGAGGCCAGTTTGAAGCGGACGGACACGACGAAGCTAATAGGAGGTTTTTGCAACTATGAGAAAATACTTAAATACGTAACTCTTTTTTGAAATTTCCGGCAGTTTGTGGGACCAAGTGTGTCAAAGAGCTCAGTTTGTTTTTGCTTCTGAACAGATTTTCTTACTAACCAGCCTCTAAGTGAGCTCACGTTTTTATGTTGCGGTATAAATAAACACATGATTAGCGTAAACTAGAAGCGGATGTATCTGATTCTGTTCTTCTCGGATATTCATAATTGTTGAAGAATAAAAAACCAACTAGATGTCACTTGCTATTTTTATTTTACTTCTTAGAGACTCAACATGTTTCGGGCATTAATATGCCCATCTTCAGGATTATTCGACTACCTTGTTGAACCCGGATACCACCACAGCCGAACCGAACACAAACTCCAACACACAGCAAACCAAGAACGAAACGGCCAATGTAGTAGTTCAACAACATAGTCGAATAATCCTGAAGAAGGGCATATTAATGCCCGAAACATGTTGAGTCTCTAAAAAGTAAAATAAAAATAACAAGTGACATCTAGTTGCTTTTATTCTTCATCTATCACAATGATGCACGGTCCAATAAACATCAGATTTGTAATTGTGTTTTACAACTTAACTTTAAAAATCACTGGCGAGAATCCTCACGCCCATATATATATATACATATATATATATATATATATATACACAAAACTCCCTCCTTATACCTTGTTTGAATACCAAGGCCCCTAAGCCTAAAGGAAGAACAGAAATAAATCTCAAGAATTAGGCTTTCTTAACATCAAGACAAGAAGTAAGAAATAGAATCTCAAACATCGAGTCAGTAACCTAAAAGTTTTCTTATCTGTGACCGCTCAACCAGACAAGAAGGTTTCAATAGCAGTTGGGAGGGAAGATTGAAATCTTTCCGCTGACTGTACCGTCAAAGAGGGAGTGACATTACTGTGCAACACCTGCTGAATCGCAGGTTACCCCTCAGAAAAGGACACTTAACTTGACTTCTCTTTCGACAAAATAAAGTAACTCAGAATTCCAAAGGGAGACGTAATCTTGAAGGAAGAGCTCTACGCAGCTGCTATTGCTATCTGAAGCTGTAAATGTGAATTTTGTAGAAGCAGTCGCTCGTGATCTGTCAGTTGACTGGAAACGAATATGTCACGTCCCGGCTCTAGTGTTAGAATGTAATGTCTGTGAGAAAGGAGAATTTGCAGGAAGGTGAAGTAAGCAGGGGCAGAAGAATTTCTATGCATTTCGTCAAAGTTTCAGTACCTAAAAGCGAATTCTTTATTCGTATTATCGAAGTGTTAACTTATCTCCTTCGGGAAATATGCTACATTTAATGAAAGGCGAATCAAAGACTTATGACCTGGCTACATATCGTGGATTTTTCAAGTTACTTCATTATGTAGGTGAACTAAAGATATTATAATTCTCTAAAGATCTAATTTCATTAGCATTAAGTAATTCTGAATTTTCCCTAAAAATTTAACTTGCATATTTATTATGACTCTTACAATAAACAACCATTATCTCCCTAATCAACATTAACTGTTTCGTTCGTGTAATGGAGGAGTCTGTTTTCTGTGAAGAAGAAACTAATTTTGATGTTTTTATGTTTCGCTGACCGTGCATCTCAGTATAATCTTAGTAATTGACCAACTTAATGCACAAATTCTTGTTTTAAAATAAGTTTTTTATATTCATTTACATGTTTCGAGCACTGTTGTGCTCATCAAAGGAGGTCAAATTGTATTATACAGCATATGGTATCATCACACCTGTATGTGGCTGTCCCGTGAACCGGACGGCCACATACAGGTATGATGATACCAGATGCTATATAATACAATTTGACCTGCTGATGATGAGCACAACAGTGCTCGAAACATGTAGAGGAATATAATAAACTTATTATAAAACAAGAATTTGTACATTAAGTTGGTCACTTACTAAGAAGACACTAATGTCTTACACGTAATTTAAATGATTTTAAGTCATAAGCCCTTTAAAAATATCCTGTTGTTCTATCCTATAAATAAACCTTATAAGTATAAATCCATGGTCTAACATAAATATATGGGACTAGATATTTTAAATAGTGGGTGGTTCGAATGACCGACAGATCAACAAAAAAACTGGTGAAGTGACTAGACGGAAAGGTTTGACGGTAAGAATGTACAGAAAAACGGAACAGAGAGCAACATACATAGAAATAGAGAATCAAAGTATAGTCAAAATGTGTGGGTGGATGGAGGATACAAACATGAATGAACGATGGACATGCGTACGAAATTTACAGTTATTCCTCTTCCTACCACGTCAGCCAGTAGGTAACAAGACCTCAATGTTTCCCTCATGAAAGGAAGGTTAGGAAAAGCAGACGTACTAATAACATCAGAGTTTGTTTCAGAATGCTTTTTATGGCAAATCATGTTTAGAATATTCCAGCTGAAATGTAAACACATATTCACCCCACTGCTTTTGAAGAAACAAACGTATGGGAACATTCAATTATTTCAGTTAAGCGAAGTTAGGTGGATGTGAGGGGAGTCACGAACTTTTGAAACGAAGATGGCAAAAGTGATGTGTGATATTGAGCAATAAGATCGACAGGGCTTGAAAGTCGTAATGTAGCATACGCAGCATTAATATTGTTCTTACTTGTTAGGGTGTCTGGCAAATGTGACGTCGTAACACAAAGTTTACTTCATTGCCTGCTACGTCACAACACAACACATTACAGTAGAGCTTATGTGACGTCAAATTATTATTTACTTTTAATAGAATATAAAGGAATGGGGACCGCGGTAGCACAACGGTTAAGGTGCTGTGCTACAAGTCGGAAGGTCGCTGGTTCTATTCCAGATGGTGTCATTGACAAAATCCTTCCGATCGCACTATGGCCGTGGGGTCGACTCAGCCTCTAACAGAAATGAGTACCAGGAGTATATCCTGGGGGTAAAGGCGGCCGGTGCGTAAGACTGACAACCTTACCACCATACTGTGTCGTTGTCATGAAACCTGGGGACTTTAACTTCCTGGAACCCTCTGGGCCACTCCAGGCCTGTAACGGGACTGATTTACCTGCTTACGAAGAAATACGTTTTAATAATTATGATTAATTTTATGTATTGTTATCTTAATAAATCGGCACGCACGTTACATTTTTGGGCCATATTTTTTACATCATCGTCATCATGAGCTGTGAAGATCTACTTTATTTTTCTAATTATTTCGTAAATGGAACTATTTTTGTATAAAATTAATTTGACATAATATTAATGCTGTGATGTTCCTGACTTTTTTGTCTAAAAATTTGTTCATTTCATAAAGAATTTAACGATATATTATTAAAAACGTACTTGCATCTTCATGTAGAAAGCCTGCTATTTGAATTTTATTCTAACTTCATTCATGGAAGATAGTTTTTAAAATGAATTCCCAATATATAAGTTCATGAAAATTCTTTCAATGATAGCCTATTGTTCTAAGCGAAAGACGAACCGAACAACGGAGGGACGGACTGACTAACAGAGGACAGATAGAAATGACGAAGCTAATAGATGTTTTTCGCAACTTTAAAAATGCATTGAAAGTTTCATCTGACGGTGAAACGTCCCGTAACCTGAATGAAGAACACTTACATATTACCTACAGATACTTATATTCACTCTCCAACATAATTGTGAGTAGTATTTCAGTAGGTCGCTTCCCCATGAAAAGACTTACGTCGCTTCCCCGCAACAATGTTTAGGTCGTAACCAAAATAAGTCAACAAAAGTAAGTCACAAACTTTATATTGCTGCTATACATTAACTGTATTTAGCTCAAATCTCTGGACTGTGTGGCACATGGTCACTATTAAACAATCACTGCTCCTCCAGCTACACTAAAACTGTAGTCATTGCTCAAGAAACTGCTGCAAACTGGTTTGCAAGGCAGCTACTGCTGCATTCAACAACCCAGACTTTGCTCAACCGATAGAGACTTTGCGCGACCAAAACAAAAAATAAAGAGAAGGAAAATACCTTCCTCCAATGCCAAGCCTGTTTACAAAGAAATGAAAGCTTAAACGCTAACAATGTATGTGTTTTTGTAGAATGACCTTGTTTATTGCCAATGGTGAAATATTAGAACAGAAGTCAGTGTAAGGAGATACTTGGAGTCGCGTGTACCGAGTGAGTCCGAACTGCCTTCTAGTAAGAAGAATTCATCCCGCGGGACCACCAAACACCTGCACTTTGTGTTATTTAGAAGATCTTAGAAAAGGGTCCGTGTAAGTAGCGACATGCACCGGTGTGTTTTGTTTAGAAAAATTTAAAAATTTGGATTCGGAATAAACAAACATTTCAGGACTACAACACTAATAATTAATAATTACAGCTGTCATATTTACATGATGGCCTACTCCAGATTTTATTTTGTAAACAGACTTTATTTCCAAAAAATGCACATATTGTTCACATTGTGGTAGGTAAAGTGGGAGTTTTAATTAAAAAATGTTAAGTCGTACGGTTTAACCCTTTAAACACCGAGTTAAATCCCATCTCCCATTTGCTGGCCTTATTAGGAGCTCACCATATTCTCCACGTTAGCAAGATAAGTGTTAAAGAGGCTTTTTATTTATTTCCTTGAATGATTTTTTAATTTCGTTTCAGAAATAATTTAATATTCATTTCCCAAGACAATCATTTGTACTTTATCATAAAAGTACAAATGATTGTCTTCAAAAGTATGTGTGCAGTGCCCCCATATGGCAGATTTCTATATCTCCTTAATGTTGAGTTTTCCAGATATGATGCTCAGTTACTAACCGAAAGATTTTGGGATGGTTGCATTTGCCTCTATTAATACCAGTAAGACTCTTGTTTTAAATTCCGTATTATTATTATTATTATTACTATCAATGAAAAGCTTTGTCCCCGGTTTTAAGGACGAAAATTTTTACTGCAGATATCACAGGTATGGGTTGGCAGCTAAATGCCTAGAGGTCTATATCAGCATCTCCGACATTCTACGTGGTCGAAACATATTTAACGAAGTAAAATTGCATGTATTCATACCTTATCCCTCTCACTGCTGTACAGATTAACTCAAGGGCATATAATTAATAAGTTTTACACACCAGAAAATAGCGCCCAGTTGAAATGTTCTTTTCTGTAATAATATTTTAGCCTTACGAAAAAAAAACTTTATATCTGTAATGCAGTGTCTAAATGTACGCAGACAACCCACATATCTAGCACTCATTTTATAGATTAAAATTTCCAATTGGGCAGCTCTCAAAACAATTTGAAAGAAATAACCGCTTGGTAGCTCTTTTTATTCCAATCTTATATGATTTTAAACAAATATGGATAGTAACATAATTTGCGCCAGGATAAGGTGAAGACCTTGAGATATTCCTAAGTAGTAACGTTGAATTTTCTTGTATACACTGAAGAACTGGAAGATAAAAACTCAGCTGATAAACTGCAAAGCCGGCCGAGATTTGAACAGAAAATTTAATTTAGGTCCGGTGTTTTCAATCATTCGTTCAGTAATTAAAACACTAGTTAAATAGCATTGTCTTTATGCAGTCCTGAAAACGCGGGCCAGGTACATATACAGTATATTGTTTAATGTGGTGAAATACCGTTTTATCATTCCCTAGGTGAGTTGATTTGAATAAGTAACATTCACTGAACGCTAGGTGACACGGGAAATCGACATACTCCGAGAAACACCTGTCCCAATACAAGTTTGTTCACCACAAATCCTACAACGGCGACGAAACCTGGTGTGCGTGGAATCGATTCAGCGACTAACCAGGTTCTACGTCACGGATTTGTAACAAATTTACTTCTTTGCTCCTTCCCTACTTCATACCCCTTTGGAACTGTTTGGAGCCTCACTGGCTGTTGTGTGTCTGTTTGTATTATTAGTTGAGCTCCTGCAAGACAAAGTGGCGGAAGAAATATTTTCCATTTAAAAAAATTCTGCTGCTTTTCTTGTCAACGAGTTAGATTTATCACTGAACTGCCTTGATACACGCCGATCCCAGTAACCGTGCGGTCTAAGGAGTGGGTCTGCGGCAGCTCTCTTGCTGAAATTGCGGGTTCGAAACCGGCAGGGATATAGATGTCAGTATCTTGTTGATGATGTGTGTTGTCAGTTAGATGTCTCTGCGACTGCTCATTGACTCTTACAGAGGAGACTTGCCGAATGGCGTGTCTGAATGTGATCACGGAACCGAAAAAATGAGCAGGTCTAGGCCCACTGAGAGCTGTCGAACCATGAAAAAGAAAACCTTAATATTCGTTCTGATATGAGGGTTAAATTAATAACTCCAACGTACAACATTTTACCTGTTCATTTACCTCTGTGCCTTGGTACTGATTAAGCACTTATTTTTCTTGAAAGACTGACTTACATCACTTTGTATTTCAATGATTTTTTTATTACCTTATATGGCGTAAGTCGAAATAGCCAACATGACAGATTTAATTTGTGAAAAACTTGCCTCCTGCCGAGTTCCAACATAATTTCATTTACAGCTCACAGCAAATGGTCGACTAAATTTATGCATAGATTGTCTCGTAAAGAATTTTATGGGGACTAATGTTCCTACGCAAAATGGTTATTATAATAAATCAGCAAAGCTAAAATTCGGATATGCTTGACAGGTTTCTGTGGTTGTCCCCGATATCGAATTTTAATCGATCTTGTCTAGAGTTTGGCACTTATATATTGTCATAGACCGACAGATGGACAATTAGATACGCATAAATATAGACATGATCACAATATAAGGCGCATGTCTATGCTTCATTAAGCAAGCAGAGGAGACTCCCCTCGCCAAATGTCCATCGCCGAAATGACTCTTAGGTCCCTTCTTCGAATTCTAAGACATATGCAGTATTTCGAGTCGAATGGCAGGTGGTAGGGTGATTGTTTATTATGACTGGGATGGCTTGATTTAGGGAAAACACTTGTTACTTGAATTGGATTGTTTCCATCCCGTTGTGTACATGTAACAAATGAATTAATTATTAATAATAATATACCTTAATTAACACCATCTTTTGTAAGACTAATGATGGCCGAACAAAGCCGAAACATGTTGCTTAATTAAAGAGTTGTAGATTTGCAACTGTTATTTGTATGTTGTGTAAAGACGGTTCAATTTAATAAACTTGTTACTTGGTTGGAGTGAGGGAGTACTGACATATAAATCTGAAATATTGTGCTAATTTTTTATTCATGCTACAACTCTATATCAAATGCTGATTTCAGACAAATTGTACGATGTAGTGAGGCCATTTAGGTAATGGGGATGGATGTGAGAGAACTCGATTGCGTTCTATTTTGGATAATAGAGTAATACAAGGTTACAAAAAAACGTGAAAAATGCAGAGTTCTGGTTAACTGAGAGTAGGAATGGAAAACTTGCAAGAAACATCAAAGTAAAAGGTGAAGTAGAGTCTATTTCAAGTGGTCAACGTGAGCTCTTTCTGTATCGATGGAGTGTTTCCGTGAAAGTTCTGCTGATCACGTCTCTGCGCACTTGCTTTAGGGCGCATAAATCCGACTCTTCTTCGACCGGGAGTTTTATGCGTTCAGACGACATGCTTCACAAAGACCAATAGGGTTCAGTCAGGTGGTACAAAGGTAAAGGTGATAGTCCTGTGTAGGTTACGAAAGCATATGGAGGAGCAGACTTGTGGCTGTACTCATTCTTTAGCTCTGCACTGGGTAGAGGCGATTGGTCAGCCGCTTTGCCGCGGGGAAAAAAACCTCAAATGCCAGTTGAATAGGAGACCGCGTTTGGGACGGTGTGAAGAACAGAAAAACTCTTTTCTCCTGCCGGGAACTGTGCATGGATTCTTCGGCTGTCTCCTTAAACTAGGCTAGACGGAAGCTAAGCTGCCAGGTTGTATAGCAGAAAATCGATTTGACCACCACCAAAAATTCATTCGTCAGTACGATGTTAATAAATTCAGGTTTTCCAAATCTGCTGGCAGAACACCACTGGGAGTCCTCATAATTAATGCAAGGTGTTCGCGAAGGCTTATGGAAAAGAGGCTTTATTGTTCTTTCCTTTTATTAACCCCAACGAAATATGCAGCGCGAATAATGGGTATTGTGTCGACGGTTGTATATTATCGATGTTGCTTTTGTGCCAAGTACGATAATTTTTGGAGGGGAGCCTTTGGAAACGAACTGTGGCCTGCTCGTTTTTCGAGACGCCCCTGTTGGAGTGGGGAGTCTGAGTTTTTTAGTCTCAGATTTATTGAAATGTTAAACTTTCCCTCTCGTTGACAGCATTAATTCATTTGTATGCACGTTTACCTTTTCGTATTACCTTATTTTATTATTCAATACAGTGAGAAGTTACGTGCTTTACAATAGTCATTTTTGAATGTCTGGGGTTCGATTCTTATTCTCTCTCATATTCTTTGTTTCTGATCGGAAATGACTACCGGATCTTAATTTAATCAACAAAAGTCATCTTCAAAAATTTTAAGACGTTGTATATGGAAGATACTCAAAGAAAAAATTAGTATAGTCCAGGTCTATGTCGTAAAATTTGCTGAATTTTAATGCTGCACTAAACTGACATGATTGGTTGATATTTGTAGCTGTTTACTCGTAAGTGGGCTCAAGTCTGCAGGGAAACTCAGTAGCTAGGTTCATAGTTCTGTATAATATAGAAAATGTGATGAATAATTTATATCTATATTCTTAAAGAATAAATTGATCCAACCCCTAAAATTTTGCGTATATTTCAGATATTTTAAAGGCATCAGAACTGCTGCTGTCAGGATAAAGTGACATACGTGAAAAATTTTATGTTTATGGTTCCGTGCATCACTGATCTGTATTAATAATTGTCCAACGAGTTGCAATAAAAGGCAGTCTATTTATTATTCTGCAAGTTCACTCTACATGTTTCGGGTGTCAAGGAGTACACAAAACTGTAACAGCAGCCTCCGGTACTGGTCACATTTTTTGTGAAGCTACCTCCCTCCAACGTGGTCAAGCTTGGCATTTATTTAAAATGCTTAAATCTTCAGTACGGATGGCTGATTGCTGCGGTTCGGAATGGATTCTCCCATTTTATTCTAAGCGTAAGGACGTCCCACTAACTGAGGTAGAATATTTTGTAGTTACGATTCACAGAGGTTTCGTAGTTTTACTTGTATAAAAACCACAGGCACCCCATTTGCCTTGTCCTTCTTGAATTCGTACTGCATTCTGCACATCCGTAGCAGGGCACTCTTCGCAACATAACATTACACAACACGGCATGCTACTACAACACCCAACTTGTACAACGAAATTAATCTGTGACTATTTCTAGTGTGACTTTAGTAAGGAATATATAGCTCCCTGATGATGGTCTTAGGACCTAAACATGTCGGAGGGTTTTTAATGTTTTAATGTGTAAATTTTATAAATTTTATATATGTGCAGTGTTTGGTGTAATAATTGAGTTAACTAATCCGTTGTGTTTTTCGCTGTGCACAGTACGGTCAAGAAGAATATGTATGTGTCGACATGCATCTACTGAAAATTCAAATACATTTCTGAAAAATAATTGCGCCCTACATATCACATTTTACACACAGAAATTATTATTTTCTTGAATTTTCGCTGTACCTAATTCTTAAAATTAAATTTAGAATTAAAATTAGTAATTCAGAGCTACATTTGAAGTTCCAACTTGACCATATTTAAGATAAGCAGTGCACAGATACATGAAAATGTTGGTCTAATCTTCATGTAAAACAGACATTTACTGATGGATGCAAGCAACACTAATTATTTCAGAGAAGACTTGCAATTCTAAATTAAGTCTAATTCAACTCAATTCTTTCACACACAAAACGGACCGGCGACATAGGTTATACAATGAAACTTTAATTAAATTTAAGCAGTTTGTGTAGAGTTAACTAAAGTAAAGAAACGAAAAGAAAGCGGTGCCCTTAAGGTCATATAATAGACGCAAGGTTCCCAAAACTGCTATCAAAACATCATCATAAATCTGGATGAGGTTGATAGCATAATGCGTCTGCCATGACAGGCTGAGTTTCCCCATCAAGCCTTCAATGCTTGTTGCTGTCATGCTACTGCTGTTAGGTCCAAAGTAATTTGTCAAAGTCATGTCGTAAGCTACCGAAGGTTCACAACGAGCTCACTTCTATCGATTTTGAATTAACTTGTTTTTTTCCTAATATAGAAGAAAAGTGAGACAGAGACGGGAATATAGAAGAATAAAAGAGGAAAAGGAAAGAAAAATATTCTTCTTTCAGTTGGTCCCCGAATGGATCTGAAAGCCGATGTGCTCTACACTGTACTGCATCCTGCTGCTCGTCAGTATATATTTTATAGGAAACGGATAGAGAAGTGACCTAGAAATGAGATCTTGCCTGGTAGAAAATGGTCATTACTAGTCCATCTGGGTCAGTTGTCTTTTAAAAAACTCAATTTATTTTCGGAATTTTGAGGTCTCACGTACTTATTGTCGTTCTGAAAAGTGAAGCATGTACGTACGAAGATATATTACTACCTGAAGATGGTCCCGATGGACAGAAACATGGTGTAATAACCAAAAAATACTAAAAATAACAAATTTGAGTTGTGATCGACGGATTTTTTCCGCATAATTTTTTAATCACAATGGCTTGAACCGATTTAAGACGGCGAAGAAAATTCCTAATTTCAGCAACACACGATCTGTATTAAACCACTCAAACATGAGCCTTGGAAAGGGAGTCATATTAGAGGTAAAATATTATTATTATTTTTATTATCATCATCATCATCATCACCATCCTCCTCCTCCTCCTCCTCCTCCTCCTCATCATCATCATCATCACCTTTATGCAGGGTATTTATACTTATATTCCTGAGACAAACTATGTCCCTAGTGAATACAGTGTTGCAACTATTTTGTTGTTACTATTCATGGTGCTTATATCGTTAGTTTCAATGTTGAATCTATTGTACTTTTACATTAGTACTTTCCGAAATATGTGTGCAGTGCCCAGTATGGCGGTTTTCTGTAGTTCCTTGACTTCATAATTTCCTGGAATGTTGCTC
>Ga0131853_10015284_pt1 | contig 14047 bp, 9 predicted proteins | sample TergutLab28metaG_FD_92764 | JGI IMG/M metagenome (GOLD analysis project Ga0131853, IMG submission 92764) | Labiotermes labralis P1 segment gut microbial communities from Petit-Saut dam, French Guiana - Lab288 P1 (version 2) (version 2) | ecosystem: Host-associated > Arthropoda: Insects >... | reverse complement strand
CCCGTTGCGCTGACCACGTGACACCCCTCTATCCGCAAAAGTTGGCACTAACTTCGCCGACCGGCGGCGGCCGCTCTGTCGGTATAGTTCGCGTGCGGACTAAGGCCACGGAGTTTAGTTATGGCCTATAATAAATTGTGCGTACGCGAAGTCTGTTTAAATGGTGCCTTTTTAAGCTGTATGTGGTGTAAGCGTTTGGAAAAGTATCTAATAACGTTAAAATGCATTTTGAAGTGAATCACTACGTTATGTGGAGTTTTTTTTTTTTTTAATTTTTCTGGCCCTTTTTGCTCGTAAAGATTTTTATCGGGCAATCCAGACGTGTTCCGCTTTTCCCTGAATTTCTTACTTGGCAGTGTCTGCCTTCGTAGGATGTAAGTGATGCAAACGTTTGGTAGCTACTTATAATACCTGCTTCTGAAATGCTGGAAACGTACACGACCCCATTTTCTGAGTTGCTGCGCTTCTTTCAAACCCCATTGCCCAATAACGTAAAGCACTTTTATATATAACGCACTGCAATAATAGAAGCATCTTAGTTTCGCGGCTTCTGTTCCATTACGTAGAACAAGCCTACAACAAATCCTGTTGGACAGAGCCCAAATTCTTGCACAAGAGGCGAAGTACTTCACCGTAACGTTCTTCAGCACTGAGAACCTAAATTCTTTCAGTATATCGTCTTTACAGTTCTCTGTAGTCTTTCTTTCACTGTATTCGATGTCGGCCGTCCAGATTTCTCGTCAGGCGCACTTTACTTTCCGCAAGGTAATCAGCAAAGTGGGAAAACAAACTTCTTACCTGCCTCAGATTTTTAAGTAATTCATATAATTCTTCAAGCCTTATCAAAATAGTATTTGCAAGTCCAGCAGGTACCGTAACATACCCACCATCCGTATGTCGTTCAGTAAGATTTGCGCTTAGCGCGATCCACTGCAGATAGATACCTGGTTTCAAAATTCCGATAGTAGAAGTTTAATGTTATGTACTATCATTTGATGAAGTATGAGAAAGAATGAACGTGTGACCGTTGAAGGAATGAATTAGCTGAATATTCAACTATGTAATGAAAGAACAGATTGCGACAACAAAGAAACAATTAATACATGAACAGAGAAAAATAAAGTAGCCGTAAGAACAAGAGAAGAAGAATAAGGAATAGATAGAAACGCAAAAAAAGATTTAAGAGAGGAAGGATTGTTACACTGTCGATCTGTACAAATGTGCAGTGCTTCTTGTATCGTGTGCCCAGATTATCGACCGAAGATACTCCTTCCGTCTGTCTGCCACTACAGGACCTGAACCTCTGCCAAGTGCACTGCTTGCTCCGGACAGCCGCAGAAACAAAACATCGGATAAAGAATGTCTCAGCAATATATTTACCCCTTCTCCTTAACTTTCGTTTCTTTCCTCCGTTTTACTTCTTCATGTTTCCTGCAGTCCGACTTTACCCTATTTCCGAACTCGGACTCAATTTCAATTCAGTGACGTCTTCGTGATATGCTGCTTTCTTCTAGCTTTGCAAAGAATTTGTGTCTACAAACGAATGTTACTGATCCTCACATAAAACAAGGCATTCACTATTATTACTGTGCGCAGACGTCTTTACATATTTGTGTTTGCGGATCTGGGGGGGGGGGGGTTGGGTTGCGGGGGGGTTACTGCGTAGTAGCCGAACAGTGCTCTTGGACGAGAAGAAGCGGCTGGTCTTTATAGTGTGGGTTACTTCATCCACCGCTTATAAATCTCCAGTAACATATTGAAGCATGGTTGAAATGTCACCGAATGTCGTCTGCATGGTAGATAATGACTTTAGAATATTGGCACATACGTACATCTAACCAGATTTCCTGTAAGGAATAAAAGATCGTAATGTCGAATATTTTTGGGGCCTGTCCAGAGGCATGGCTTTTTATATATGTCCTAACTACAGAAGTTTATATCACCTCGTTTCTTTTGCGTGGATTTCGTGAATTAAAGACCTTTATTGTACAGATCTGCGGCGCCGCTCCGGTTTATCGACTGTAGGATAGTATGTGTGGGCCGCCTGCAGCAGGGCAGCTGCACATGCTGAACATATCGATTGTACATTTCCACCATAAGTGAAAGCAAACTTGCATAGATTATGCTTTGAGCCACCCAGGAATTTACTGAGAATAATTCCGTAATTCGCTATACATTAGATTCCTGGACTGGGGGCACGGAAACTGACGTTCTGGACCTTCAGCAGAAACCTCAGTCCCGATTTGTTATAAGGCGACGTTGTCTTTAAAAAATAATGCGAACCGTTCTGACAGTGCTGTACAGCTTAGAGCACGTATCATAAGTCTTTGAACCATGCCATATCTGACGTAGACGGTCTAAGTAAAAGTAATTGTGCCTTGCAGCGCGCAAGGACCTGGAACGTAGTTAATAAATTACACCGACAAGAAGGAAGCGGAGAGGAAGAAAGGAAGTAATGTGGAAACGGAGAAAGAACCGATGGCATGAAGCAGGATAGACTGAGGGATAGGAAGGTGGGAAGAAAGAAAGAGGAAAAAAAAAACAAACAAAGAATAACTGGACATCGTGTCAAGTGTGTAAAGTAACAAACTTGATGGGTAAGTTAAGAACTGTAACTTAGCTGCGAATGGTGATACAGCTGAAGTTGAATGTTGTCTCTGTATATTATGAAGGCATAGAAGGGAGTAGAAGTATAGATCCACATATTCTTAACCTCGGCACTAGGTGGAAATGAGTGGTCAGCTTCACTTGCCGGCCGCTTTATGCCTCGCAAAACTTCCCGCAGTACCCATTGCATAGCAAGATTGGTGGGTTCAGCAGCCGGTCGGGACGCTCTTGAGTAGAGAAGGAACGAATCACCCTTCTGTGAATTCAGCCACGTGCAGGGTGTAGACTGTTCGCTATCGTGGCTGCCGTGCTTCTGGTACGTAACAGACCGATCCACAGTCAGTCCATATTTTCAAAACAACAAAATTCACTAATTTTAAACACAACAGATCATAAAACACACTTAATATCATGTGTCAACTCCTACACGTTTCGGCACCAAGGTGCCATCATCAAAACCTTTATTAACAGCAAAGGTTCGTAAGTCCAACACGTATTTCAGATGCCAGTCGCCCTAATTTCGTCATAAAATTAAAAGTTTTAACATGTTAGAACTGTAAATTACACATGTTAGCAGGTACAAGTCCATATTGCTGTAACAACAACACCGTGCAGTTATGAGCCTCGTGTGTTATACGTTCGCAGTTGTTTGTATCTTCTGGGTTGTGTATACAAACATCTGTGACAATGATATGAAGTGTATTTTATGATTCGTTCTGTTGTATGTTAATTAGTGCATTTTGTTGGTTAAAATATGGAATGTAAGAAAATGCACAGTGTAACATACAATCTGCAGTCAATCGGTAACTTCTAAAAGGACACATAGAATGCAAAATTACATGTTACAGCTTTATAATTTGTATTCCTCACCAATTGTTACACGTGTGATAAAATCAAGATTATCGCATTTGCGGGGAATGTGGCACGTATGGGAGGGGGGGGAGGGAAGAGAAGCACATACAGGGTTTGCTTATTGCGGAGGATAGCATTAAAATGGCTAGTAAGGAGTGCGAGGGCTGGATTAATCTGGCTAAGGATACGGAATGGCGGTGTGCGATTGTGAAAGCACTAATTACGGGAAATGTCTTGACTGACTGAGCGTCTGAATGAGGACTGTGCACCATAAAATGATTGTCTTGGTTGGTTCTTGGTAAGTTGGTCAGACAGTCAGTCAATAAGCCAGACAGTCAGTCAGTCAGTAAGCCACACAGTCAGTCAGTCAGTAAGCCACACAGTCAGTCAGTAAGCCAGACAGTCAGTCAGTCAGTAAGCCAGACAGTCAGTCAGTCAGCAAGCCAGACAGTCATTTAGTCAGTCAGTAAGTCATACAGTCAGTCAGTCAGTCAGTAAGCTAGACAGTCATTTAGTCAGTAAGCCAGTCCAGTCAGTAAGCCAGTCAGTCAGTCAGTCAGTAAGTAAGCCAGACAGTCAGTCAATCAGTAAGCCAGATAGTCAGTCAGTAAGCCAGACAGTCAATCAGTAAGCCAGACAGTCAGTCAGTAAGCCAGTCAGTCAGTCAGTCAGTCAGTAAGCCAGTCAGTCAGTCAGTCAGTAAGTAAGCCAGTCAGTCAGTAAGCCAGTCAGTCAGTAAGCCAGTCAGTTAGTAAGCCAGTCAGTCAGTCAGTCAGTAAGGAAGTCAGTAAACCAGTTAGTAAGCCAGACAGTCAGTCACTTACAGTTATTTAAGAATTTAAGAGTATGACATTATGCTTTTAAGAGATCTTTAAGAGAGCTAAATTGTGATCGCCCTGTTACTTAAATACTGATACAAGAACCTGCTGTGACTACTGTATCACGTTACTGTCGTGGTGTTTTGACAGGTAACTCTTATTATACACCACAGGTGTTTTTCTGAAATCGACGTGTATTCTATGTTGAAAACGCGTAAAACGGAGTTGTGAAAGACAGGGTAAGACGTTCCTGTTTACGCACGATTTCGACCGTTAAAGTCTAAGTTAAACATTGATACTTGTCACACGCCCTAAGACACAAGAATAGTGAAAAAGTGTGTAAAACTCGAAGCTAATAAAAGAAGTAAATGCAAAATTAAAGAATCAAAAGAAGTATAAAATAAATAAGAAGGCAGCTAACAAATCGTAATTGTGAATTCGGCTATGTCTGACCGCCTGCTGGACGGTGTATTGACACATTGTGGCGTCGATGTTAGGTGACTAATGGCGCAGGTAAACATTGAAAACTGAAGTACATCAGCCGGTGTGTGGAGACGCCTAGAACGAACGCTGCTATTGTACAGAGAGTCGCCTGTAACCGGTTACGTTCTTGTAACAGCAACACAAGTGCTTAGTGACAGGTCGATCACGTGTCATGTGCTATATTTCCCTGCTGTTAATGTCACGGCCGAACAGCACGCACGGAAGTGAAAATACGCAGCGGTTTAAATGCGTTAGGGAGGGACGCTCGCCCTAGTCATGGTATAATGGCCAGACAATGTGTGGGTTTGAAATGGGAAGCAGTAGCATAACATATACCTACCTTCACATGCTGTCGTGTTTCTCCTCAGTGGTGTTTACGGGCTAGTGCTTATTTTCTGGGTTTTGATCTGTTGTTGGACATATTAGGGTCTCTTTGAACGGGGGAGGGGGGTTGGCCCTTCACAAGACTTTACTTACCTTTACCTCCACTGTACGACACAGAAACATAGGGAAAGGAGACGAACATCGATGCATCTGCTAAGGTTATAACCTATGATGCCAGTTTCCGAGACTGCTGAAACACTTTAAACAGTTTATGTATTCTAATGCAATTCACATACGTTACAGTTCTGTGGATTGTGAACTGGTTTTATGACAAAAGGTTCTGCAGAGTTGCGGTTCAGTCTGTCGTAGACGTAAATTTACTGAGTGTTTTCGTTCGCGCTGTAGCGTGTAGATTCGTTCATGTTGTTGTATTTGTCTGCAGCCACGTGGCAGCTGTGGTTGTATGTGGCGTGTAACATAACAAGCTGAGGTACTCCAAGTGGAGGACAGCTAGCACTGATTCAGTTTGCAGCGTGCTGCAAGTAGCCCTTTATCACTGTGCCAGGACGCCGCCGTACTTTAACGTCGGCATGCTCGATGCAATGCAAGATGGCTGTCTTTTGCAACGTTTTTCACTCTCTGTGTCTTCTTTCTATTTTTAAACGGGTTTCTGTTTCACATGGTGACCAAGTTACATGTGCGGCAATATTTCTGTTGCTTATGCTGTTCTTAACAGCTGTTTACAGCCCATTTCTCTGGCGACGTGTTTAGCTGTGGTGGCGGGGGTTCTCAAACTGTCGTGCGTGGAGCTCGGAGGGTCCCCTGCGCAGTGTTTCGAGGGAACCAGCTACCTTTCCATATGACACATTTCATTTTAGGGAATTGTTGAATTTTCTGTGGGTACTCACTACGTTATTGTTATCATTAGTATTGTTGTTATTATAGTGTTGTATTTGTTATTCGCTATACATGTACGTAGCAACATGACCGACGGGCCCTGGGACCCACCCAGCCTCCTGTACAGTGAGTGCAGGGTCATTGACATGGGTAATGCGGCCGGGGCGTGGAGTTGAACACCCACCCCATCTGGCGCCGAGATTAAAGAAACATTTGAGCTGTGTGTGTCTTCATGGCAAGCTATAGGGTGATGGTGCCCGCACCTTTCACCGACATGACCGTGTCGTAGCTGCGATATCTTTAATATTTGGTTTATCTTTTACACCCACCAGTTTTCATTATAATGTTCATTAATGTCGATATCGATTCTTCACCTATGGTATTCAATAATTAATTTCCAGTTTCTGAGCAGTCTTTGCTGTTAATTCTCACATTCTTTGCCCTCTTTGCCCCTTTTCTGCTGTTTTGATTATAAATATAGGAATTCATGGAACGTACATCTACCCAGACGATTTATGCACGCACTCGAATGGGAGTCCCTGTGATTACGTGACAATTAAAAGCTGAGGGCATGGTTCTGCTTCATTTCATTAAAAGATCTTCCATTAGCCATGATTGTCCAACTGCCACGGCAGGGAGACGAAGCTGTTGACTTAAGACAGAAGGCGTTTTTGTGCTGCCTGTTCTAGGCTGTCGCACGCGTCAGGTTTCGGTGATAAATGAGTATGAAGAAGTAAGACAATAATGATTAGCAGGGAAACCCCCCCCCCCCAAAAAAAAAACTTGCAAAGGAATTTGCTAATGTGTCACCGTGCGTCTCACTTGAAGTCATCCGGAACTGAAGCGCATTCTCCTCTGTAAAAAGCCTGGGTCTGACCGCTTTTAATTTGATTTCAAGAAAGCAGCTTTAGAATGTAACAAGTGTTGTCAGTTACATGTGGCGTCACAGACGTAACAGTGAGCTGCAGAGCAGATGAAGACAGTTCTTTCCTTCCCATTTTATTAGAGAAATGACGGAAGCTTAGCTCGTCCTTATTATTCTAAACTCTTAAAGGATGGACCCACGATTACGTGGCGTACAGATATGACAGAGAAGATACTGGACGCCGAAAACTGAATAAAGATTGTCAGAGGCTCTGTCTGTTGTGAATAATTCTGTTTGTGAAGGATTATCCCGTTGTATATTGTTCAAAAGACATTTGTTACAAATTTATTGTAATTTGTTTGTTAGTGATTAAATGTTGTCCCCTCTGGACACTTCCGTAATACATTCGAATTTTTGTTCATATGGTAAGTAACTGCGTGGAACATTTCTTGTTAGACTGCTGGATCCTGAAGAAGGCGACGAGGCTCTTCTAAACGTCAGTTAGTCGCAGTAACTGTACTCGTGGCAAACGCTTAACTCCCAGAAGTCATTTCTTCTTAACCGATCGCATGGCGACGGTTCTTAATGTGAACTAACGTGTTAGCCTGCTAACCAAGTAACTTCTTCAAGGAACTTCGTGCCTCTTGAGAAGGTAGTATTTCCTCAGCTACTCGAAAGCTTCCCTGCATTTATGGATTCCACAGATTCATTACCGTGTTCACAAGAGCCCCCTACCTGTTCAGCCCAGTCCATACCACCCCATTCTGTTCCTTGAATGTCTCTCATACTGTTACCCCATCTAAGCCTATAACGTCCACGTCGTCTCTTCTTGCAGGTTCCCACATCAAAACTCTGTATGCATTTCTCTTCTCCTCCGTACGGGTCCCCCGATCTGTCAATCTCATTCTCCTTGATTGGATTATACGAGTAGTATTTGGTGAGGTGTACAACTCGTGAAACTCCTCGTTTTGCATTTCCAAGGGCTCAAATATCTTCTCGTAATGTAAATACAGTACGAAAACTTATCATATTAAAGACAGTAATAATGGCGCTGCGCCCCACGTTCTGCATTTACACTGCTGGATCATGAAGCAGCGAAGTCTCTGAAGGTTACGCCTGTGTTTAGGCTGACAGTGAAACATCTCAGTAGGATGAGTTGCCTGCTTTTACGGCGTAAGTAACTCGCTAGCCGAACTGTGTGAACGATTGTCTGCCTCCACTTCTGTGGGTGGTCTGGATCCAGGCACCTCCTGCTTGTCACACTACCCCACCTTTTGCTTGCATCCTATACCTGTGCTGTTCACGTTTTGCATTGCTTCTGTTTCAAGGACGAACGTGTTAACTTCTCTGTCGTTTCGGTTTTACCGAATTTAACGCATGTTGCGTACTCTCTTCCCTTCGATTTTTACGGGTTATGTCCGAGTTTGAAAGCATTTTGGAATGACGCATAACTGAATGTTGTTGTTGCCTCTTTTCTAAAGAGGTTTCTTGTTCACAAGGGTTGACGTGATATTCGAATGTTGCAGGACTGCACTATAAGCAGGGGTTTTAAAAATATTACTTGACATTTTGGCAGAAATGACATAAAAATGGCTATCTTCCGGAATGTGACAGTATGTTCTTGTAGATGTGCCGACGTTGTAGACGAACCCACCGCGATTTATCCTGTCGGCGAAGGCAACAAATTTCACATCCTTTTCATTAAATTCACATTGATGGCTTCCAATCCATATTTACCACAAGGAATAGACGCACGTATGTTCAACGATCTCCACTCACAAAGTAAATAATACTACGTACAACGATTTAAGAAATTATTTTCTTCGGCACAAACGTAAACATAAATCAGTCAACAAATACTTCAAAATATGCAACATAAAGAAACATACCGTCTGTCTGATGAAGTCCATACACCATATTTCCAAGAGAAACATTCTACATTAATTCTTAAACGACTTAATACAGTTATCCTCTATTGAATAACAAGTATATACATCAATTACCAACGACCAAAAGTGCTGTCACAGAAGGTCGACAAACTTGCGATAACTTCCATAGACCTATGTTACATCTTCACAAAAAACCACTGCATCAACGAAGGACCCATAAACACAGTTAAATAGAATAATTTTAGTACCCACACCACATTCCATGATTTTAATACCCTGTAATTTTAATATTTTATATAATTATCCCCCACTAACTTAATTTTATTACTGCTATGCAGTGGAATCAATGTTAAAATGTTTATATATTATACGAGATCTTGTAGGTAACAAAAACAGTAAGAAGGTAAAGTGTTCCCGTTACAGGCCCGGTGTGGCCCAGAGGGTGGGTACTAGAAGGGGGTGAGTGGTCAGCAGCACGCCCCGGCCGCACTTTACCCCCGGGAAAGACCCTGTACCCATTTTACAGGAGGCTGGGTGGGCCCCAGGGTCGGTCTGGACGGGCGGAAAATCACGCCCCCACCGGGATTGGATCCCCAGATCGTCCTGCCTGTAGTCAGTCGCTACACCGAGTGAGCTATCCGGCCCACCAACAAAAACAGTAGCATTGCTAATTGTATATTTTACCTTACTAAGAAAAGTAATCTACCTGAAGATGGCTCATAACTAGAGCCGAAACATGTCGCTGAACAAGCAATGTGAGAAATACACCTTAATAAAATCATTAATTGTGTTTGACTGTATATTGTTTATATCTATAATTCCAATCCTTATGCTTTCTATGGTGCCTGCTGCTAATAAAATTTTAATAATTTCCGGATATGATAAAATATATCATGGGCAAGTAAATGTCGAACAATATCCATGGAACAGGGATAAGGAGAAAGGTTAAGTTGCCCTTCGCTGCAGTTTGTGTTACTCCATTTGAAGAAACGTTAATTGTATCATTATTTATAAGACTTTCTAGGCCCACAGTTTCGTAGCCGGCTTCCCGATGTCTCTGATAGACGCAACTGCAGTTACCAAGTTGCTGCGGAATATAAACCGTAATAGTTTCTGTAACGCTCTTTTTTGGGGGCCGTCCTTCATTTAACTGCTTTATTATGAAATTCTTGTCAGCGTGCCATATCTAATTCCTTCCACCCCATTTATACTATTCTCTGTGTCGGTTCCCTTGGTCGTATATTTCTTTCCTTTTGCTTACTCAAACCTTTTCTTTCCATCTCATGCCATATTCTTGGTTTCCCGTGCGTTCATGCATTCTCGCGTGAAGTAACTGCAAAGTGTGAAAACGTGACATCATGTATGTTCAGGTTCTGGAACGCAGAAGTTGTCTGCACTAACACCGCATGTCATATGCACTTCATACCCTCAAAGTCGAGTATGGTTTTATTTTTTCTTCACCCACTCTTCTGACACACCTTTTCATTACTGTTCCGGGGGAACGGAATTCCTTTCTTTACAACTCCCTGAAGAATTTGCTTGTATCCGTCTTTTCGTCTGCCTGTCTGTCTGCATGTCCATCTTTGTGAAGCTGAATATAATTCTTTTAGAGACCTACATCTTGGCACTGCTTTTAAATTTCTTGTATTATTGGAAGTGGGGGTACGCGGTGGCGCGAGCTACTAAGGCCCTGGGAACAGAATGTGTACATGGATATGTCCTTGTTGGTAAAGGCGGCCGGTACGTAGGGCTGACAACCTTGCCACCTTCATTTGCCGATTGTTTAGAAATTCTGGGAGCCCTAAGGGCCTGCCCAGGCCAGGTTTTATCTTTTATTAGCTGTATGAACATGTGGGCTGTGCACACTTGAGCGGTGACGCACGGAACTTCGTGAATTCTTTGTAAGACCTCGAGACTTTATAGCCTACTTAAAAAGACAGTTGTCCTATGAGACATAGCAATGTGTAGTCTGGCAGATGTATACCGACGTGCTGTCTGCATCGTGAGAGCAGAAGAACAAGCCGCATGACAGTTTACTTCGTAATCACCTAAAATCTCACTTTATGTTTATGTTTGAAGCGGACGTTCGATTTACTAATATGACTAGAGACAATATGTAGGTCACTGACAAACATCCTTACCGAAGCGGGATTCGAATGCACGAACTCTGTATTGCCTGGTCTCTAACAGTACGCGCAGGGACTCCTTGGCGATTCAAAGTCGTAGTAAGTAGACCTGTTTACTTTAGCAGGTCGTTTTCGAGAAGTGTAAATTTTTTAGCACGTCCTGGTATCAATTATTCAGTAAGAGAGGTCGAAGTCACTTTTTTTGTCGCCAATTGTATGTGGAAACTCGCGTTCAGAGGGACATGTATTAGTCGTACGTTCTTGTACCTTACAAATAGAGGAATTTTGAATGGCGGTGTCCTGTTGTGCCGGCCTGCACGGCACCGCAAGTTAATGTGGTTATACGTGCAAATGTACTGTTTACTTCCAGTTCTTTATATTTCTGTCCTTTCTAAACAGCTCTACACTATATTGTGGTATTACTATATATCACCCTTATCATATAGTGGTATACTCTTTGTTTGAAACTTTCTGAGCTGCAGCAGCCACGTTATTGTAATACGATCTTCAGGCTGTGGTATTTCTGAGGTGTGATGCCGTTTGTTCTTGTACGTACACTAAGGTGTAAAAACCAAGACAATCGCGGTGTGAAACTGCCCGCCACAAAATCATGAGTCTCAAGTTACCTATTTAAGTTTCGTCACACATACGTGTATTAGCCCTGAAAAGTAAAAATTTCTCGGTTTTATAACTGTTTTTACACCTTATCATATCCTACGTAAGTGACACGTTGCATTTGTATGTAGCTGCGTATTTGCCATTACAAATTATTGTAACAGATTCGCGGAGACAATCGGAGGGATCACGAGAAGAGATTTTGCGGTGGTTACTTTTCTCCATTGCGTGACTAGTTCCACCCCTCCCGAATTAGTCAGTAAATTGAAAGAGTGCAGTAGAAGTGAAGAGTGTGAGACAAATCATAAATTGTCATCAGCCACTGTAGCTCATTAGTTATGAAACTATATGACGCCGTACAGTCTGAGCTGCTACACGCGTCACAAAATAAAACAAGAATAGACAGGGTTGCGATACAATTCGGTCATGAGCTGTTGGTTTTTATCTGTCCGTGAATAAATTTTAGTGTATTGAAGTGTGTTATTGTGGTTCGTATGTAACCTAGGACGAGGAATCAAAAGCGATTGTGGTGGCATCTCCCGGTTGGGGTAGGAAAGCTGAGTTGCATTAGCTCTATCGCATTCTAGTACGCTTTGCCTCGTCTCGGCGTGACGTCGACATCAGCGCGGCGTGACGTACCCGCTCAGACACATGGCTTGTGTTTAGTGTCCACTGTTTGTCGCGTTGTGTTGTAGTTTACAAACGTAGCACATAGAAACTCGTGACGAATATACGTCGTATTTACGTAACGCTTTGAAAACATGAGCGCGTTATAGTGTGCTTACTGTCTATAGTTGGATACACCGCCAATGCAGTTTGAAGTTAGATAGTATGACAGTAGATCCTTCACGCCCACTGCCGTTATAGTTCAGGAAACAGACGTCTGTGCTTATACTGAATAGTGTGTGTTGTTTTCTAATTAGGATTAACGGATACGAAGCAGTAATTTAGTTGTGGCTGAGATGTGTAAACAGTAGGCTGTGATAAGGCACTAATTAGGGGGTGTTAAATAAGTTAGTGTGTTGTTCATAACCAAAGTATGTCATTAATATTAGTTTACATTATTAGTGGCCAAGTGAACTTCGTTATCTGGAGGAAGCGTTCCTTGTCACCATGGCAACGCGATGCTCTTTTCTTCTCTGTACGTTCATATAGCTCCCACAAGAGCTCTCCTCACGCGCCTGTTTCGAGTGACCGTTGTTCGCAAGACACCATGTGATTATTTATCAGCTTTAGAGCTACTGACAGCGCTCGTTTTTACACCGTCTCGTAATTGCGAGTTTAAATACGTCGGAACCCCTGGAATTATTGCATCGAATTCTGAATGTAACTAATGTAGTGCCATAGGTAAGGATTGTTTATGCCTTGTTGTGCGGAGCTGTTAGCACTGTAATACTGCTGTACATTCACAAACTCCTCGAAGTATCGTGCTTATTGCACGAGCAAAATTTAAGACCTGCCACATTGAAGTAATGGTACATATGTACCTCACTTCTTGACCTGAAAGTAGCCTTGCATTGAAGGACGGTTGAAGGTATCGAGGTTGCCATCGTTGTTACCAACTGTACAATAAGTTATGGTAGACGGAATACGTCAACAGATATAATCCAGGGACTTTATCAGACATGGCTCAATCACGTGTAACGAGAATAAATACTAAAAACTCGTAATTATCACTTACTGTGTTCCTTTGGAATGAATGCTAAAGATCGGACCTTCGTTTTAAAATTTTTGTCACTTAAATCCTTTACTTAGTGTGGAATGCAATTGGGATTTACATGTATTAAAAGTAAGGAAATGTATGATTGCTGGATCAATAGAGCGCATAATAGTTGCTGTGACTGAAATGAGTACTCATCGCCTAGTATCCGGGGAGCTTGCTCATTTTCCGTGCTTATATATCTTGCATGAGTATCTTCGGTGTAGTGCTTTGTCTGGCCTGTTCACGACCTTCAGTCAGGCACGTGACATAGTGTGGTGGTCAAAAGGACACAGTCGCCTGTTTAAGACATTCTATTCACGCTAAAATTATCGGCAATGCATGTAGCTTAGAATAACGGAAATTGAGATTTAGAGGTATTAGGGAGTAAAGCCTTGTAAATAGTTATAAAGAATGTGTGAGAAGGCCATGGGTGGCTTACTTGACACAGACTAGAGGGGTGAGGGTGGACGGAAGTAGTGTGAAATTTATGAACTTTTTAGCTGTTTCACAAATGCATTACAAATTCATTTCTCTGCTGTTGTGCTTCGTGAATGCAGTAATCATTTTGTGATGGGTAGCTCTCTCGAAACCAAATGCGTCTTTAGCTGCAACACGTAATTACAATAAACATCTCAGCAGATACAGCTGGCTAATATAAAGCCCAATACGCGCTGCTGCGGAATTTGTGTTGTTTCTGTTAAGGCGCTTTAGATTCCCTTCTTGTCCATATTATGTAATGTGGAGGGTTCGGAGGCGTGTTTAGGGTTGTATGCTTGCCTCCTTGTTGTGCTAGTGCTATGTGAATTCGATATTCTGACGCAGTATTTCGAATATATGTTCATTGTGTGTGTGTGTGTGTGTGTTTTTTT
>Ga0131853_10015283_pt1 | contig 14047 bp, 4 predicted proteins | sample TergutLab28metaG_FD_92764 | JGI IMG/M metagenome (GOLD analysis project Ga0131853, IMG submission 92764) | Labiotermes labralis P1 segment gut microbial communities from Petit-Saut dam, French Guiana - Lab288 P1 (version 2) (version 2) | ecosystem: Host-associated > Arthropoda: Insects >... | reverse complement strand
TTACCTCTCCTACTCTACGGTGCGCCGGTATGGGCAGAGGCTATGAGGTTTGAATACAACAGGATAAAATACGTTAGGGTACAAAGGCTAATGAACATAAAAATAGCCAAAGCATTCCGCACTTCATCGAGTGAAGCACTCTGTATTCTAGCTGGAACGACCCCGATAATTATTAGAACAGAAGGGGCTCTTAAGCAATATTTTCTTAGAAAAGGAAAAGGAAACCTAACTCAATCAATTGACCTGGAAGTGGAACCTAAGAATTGGCCACATCCTGCTGAAGTGGCCGCATTTATAGTAGGGAAGGAATATGGAAACGAAACCATACAGATGTACACTGATGGGAGCAGAAACGAACAAGGGGTCGGGGCAGGAGTAGCGATGTTCTCAGGAAACGAACTTGTTACAACACTAAAATACCGGATGGATAACAGATGTTCCAATAATCAGGCGGAGCAACTAGCGATAACCAAGGCTCTAGAAGCATTAGAAAAGAAAGACATCAGGAAAATAGACCACGCACTGCAGCAATAATCACGGACAGCAAAATTTCCCTGGACTCAATCAAGAATGTGAACAACCACAGCTATCTAATCGAAGAGATAAAGGAGAGACTATGGAAACTGGAGAGATCCAACTGGGCAGTTACGTTTGTATGGGTCATGTCCCATGCAGGGATTCTTGGAAACGAACTGGCTGATCAACTGGCCAAAACAGCGGCGCGGGACGAAGATATGACAACATCCTTCAGCAGAATACCTTTGAGCACGCTGTTCCGGGAGCTAGAGGACGAATCCAAGCTAAAATGGCAACAAAACTGGGAGGAAAGCCCTAAGGCAGCTCTAACAAAACAATTCTACCCAAACATCACAGAAAGACTCAAATCGAAAATTGTCATAACCTCTAACTTCACAGCTATGGTTTCAGGACACGGTAAAACCAGAACCTATCTACACCGATTCAAATTATTTGAAAGTGCAACATGTCCTTGCAACAAGGGGGAACAGACTACCGACCACCTGATATATCATTGCACCCTTCTTCAACAACAAAGGGGAAGACTCGAGGATACATTTCAACATGGAATCTGGCCAATAAGCAAACACGAACTAATAACCAAACATCTAAAATCATTTATGAAATTCACAAACTCAATAGACTATGACAAACTATAGTGAAGAAGGAGTAACTACAAAGTGCTAAGAGACATCAATCGATGGTTATACATTGTAAAGGGAATGCAGTGTCCTACGCCTAGAGCAGAGGCAGACCCTGCGTCCTCTACCTATAACCAAGTACCAATAGCTAGTTACATTATAGTATGTAGTATCACTTCCGGGTGATAGAGCATGCTTAATAATAAATAATAATACATACATACATACATACATACATACATATACCCACATAATACACTCACACTTTTATGCATATATAGACTTCGCCACATTCATTGCTCTCTCGAAACTGCCACAAAATATTAATATCGAAACAAGCAACTTAATTTCATTTAATAATATTTCATTCACCCAGCGACAGATTTGCTTGTTCGTAAGTTAGTTGGAATTCATCATAATATAACCGTGTTTAATTAATCCGACTCAAAGTTTCAACATTTTTAACTTTACCGCACACACGTATTCTCTGTTTGACTCTAACGTTCCATCTCATGACACCGTCCGGACTTCATAAAACGTAATATTCTCTTAAGGAGAGTACTCATAACCTTATAGTAGGGCAAATAACTGGACATTAACTGTAAAATTATGGCGTAAAATTATTTTAACAGTAGGTCTGTTTACATTTTACAATTCTGGATTTCATACTCCAACAATAAATAAGGTTTGGGTATACTTCAGTAGAGGGTACTCGCGATTTTTTTCTGTGACAGACAGACAGACCATAAAAGAACCGAAGTAAATTGCACTACGTTCTATATACTGCACGATATTCTGTTAGGATCATCAGAGTATGGAAAATGGCATGAAAGGGCCATGCATTATGAAGCCATTTGTTAGACCTTCGACAGGGATGGCAAGAAAATACTTCAATACCTGTAAATAAACGAGTGTAATATGTCAATAGTTACTGGATTGAAACTCGCTCAGAGCACAGTCCAGTACTGGGTGCTTGTAAACATGCTAACTGAAGTGTTTTTCTTGATTACCTATTCTAGGATGACTGCTTCTCATGGACTTATTTGGGATGCACACTGCAGAGGAACTGGTCATTTGTTATAAAGACATAAACAATACATTCTGTTATACATACAGACTTAGTTAATTTAGTGAAAATAAAGGTCATATTCCTTCATTGTGTTACACATCAATTTATTACCAAACATGACCTTATTCTTTTATTTTGTGCGGACCGCAATGCACCACACGTACAGCATCACAGCAGTCACGAAGAATATCGATATTTTTTGCAATAATTTAGGTCCTATTCTTATTATAATGAATTCCCTTGACTTCATGCCATCTTTCATAAAGCGGCCTGTTTCAGTGGCATTGATCTACATTACGTGCACATAACAGCGTGGCCCAGTGTCGTGTGCTGTATCACCCGATAGCACTGAGGCATTGCCGTTTAATGTAGGCGAAAGGTATTGCCTAAATTGATATTTACGCGTTAAAACAACGTTTCGTAACCCTTTTGGTACCAACGACCCCTTACACCGTCTCCATAAATTCTACGTATTTCCTCCCCAGAATTACCTCAACTTGAGTAAATTAATGTAATATTTAAATTCAGAATATTTACAAACAAGAAGTATACTCGTACTTAAAATGTAATAAAATGAAAAAATATTTTAAAAGTACATTTTCTTAGCAGCAGAAACAATAAAACAACAATGTAAAAGAGAATATTCTTCACGATCTGCATGGTATGAACTGCGTGATTATAGGTTAATAAATACTCGTCGAAATGGTGGTGGTGGCTACGTCTAGTAACTGTACACTTAAAAGTACACAAGAAAACTCTGTAACTTGCGCAAAGAGTGTGTTTGTGTTTTCTATGACTCCCTGAATAAGAAGTGGTTACTGAGAAACTGAGGGATATCATATGGCAAAACGTAACCACGTATTGCCATATCATGACGCGGGAAATGGAACTTTATGGCTCAAACGGATCAGTCGTCACATGAGTAGTAAATACAAAGTGTGGTGTTTGTTTATATATAGCAAAATTTTGCGTCGCATTAGCATTTGGGCATAACAACGAATTCAGTCACAGCAGAGAGCAAGGCAAGAGACCTCATTAGCGGACGGTTAGCCATGACGTTTACGGAATCCAAAAGCTGAGATGCATTCTCTCTCTCTCTCTCTCTCTCTCTCTCCTTTCTCGGAATTTATGATGTTGTGTGCGCACACGGGATTTTTAACATAAATTGATAATTTCAGTTTTCCTTACTCTGGGTAATTGGTGGAATGTGGTGGAATTATAACTTGGTCTAGCTCGTAAGTTCAAATGTACACACTGGCATTTAAAACCGGAAATATTTATAATACGTCTCAGAGAACATCCTTCAAACTTATATAAGTTGTTCAAATGTTATAATAAAAGAGAAGTGTGTAACAAAGGCTTGAATATAAGGCAATTCATATTGCTATTCCACTGACTATCAATTACAAAATAATTTTGTGACGTTTCGATTTTTGATGGAACTGGATGAAAACATCACAGATCGCCTGTGTGTTCGGATATTCGTGGGGGATATTTCACAAAAGGCCATCGTAACACGAAACTGTATGCAATAAATACATCTAATGAACGCTATTTAAGAGTCCTATGATTAAAGCATGTCCTTCACTACGTTCCTGAATTATTCCGAAAATAATGTATGTTCTGTTTAACCCTATTTTCGTTCCTTATTAACCCCCTCACTCGCTTTGTCTTTTCTTTTATGGGTATTCAATTAAGGAATGGCAAAAACTGAACGTAGGGTAATGAAAAAATAGCTCACGATTAACAACGGAATTCACGTTGTGTGTAAAAGGTAAATTTTCCCTAAGCTTCATTAAGTATGAATTCAGTGTAAGCGATAAAGCGTATGTGTGTAAAATTTATTGCCATAAACACTCACTCAACCGGCTCTCATGACACTGATTCATCATTCACGTCAGTCTGTTTATTCGCATTGAATCACGTTTACTCACTGTACATAAAGACTCCTAACATATTACAAGGAAAGGATATTCCTCACGTTGAGAAAGAAAGAGGCGGCATCCAGGTAGAGAAGAAGCAGTTGTGAATAGGTTGTAAAGCAGATGTGGACAGCCAAAAGGGGATGATCCCCCCTCCCCAACTAGATTTTAAAAACCGTAAATAAGTAAAATAAATAGGAAGTTATGAAATGTCCCAGAAGATTTCAGATTTTGTATGGATTCATTGACTCACAAAGAGGTTAGAATGGAGGAGTCTTGTCAGCACAGTAACGAACTAATGCGTTTTATAGATAGCCATCGTTATCAGAGTACATACGTTACTTGTTAAATGTCTCCCAGCCCCCGTATTGAGGAAGTCAATACCTTGACGTGGAACATCCCGCTGTGATATGCACAGAGTAAATTAAGGAGTGAAGACTGGCAATCAACACCACGTTTGAATGTTCTGTTTGCATGGCAAGATACCATCAATCGTAGTTGTGACTGATTTTCTTTAAATCGTTGGTTACTGAAGTATGCAGTACCTTCCAGAAGCGCACTCTCTCAGCACCGAAATATACTCTGATGCAGGTTCATGAAATTGTTTATCCTCACAAAACACAGCTTTTATAAATGCTTCGATATTAGCAGAAAGGAACGAGTCTTTCTTTGGTAAGGAGTAAATCCGCATTTAAAAATATCATCCCATCAAACTCTCCAGATTTAAACCCTGTAAATCATGATGAAAATAAAACTAACAGCACTGTGTACGTATCTGAAGGTACGCATGTAAAGTCTTGTGAGGAATAACGCAGTGTAGACGGGTATATAATCAGTGGCGATTCAGAAGAACTTCTTCTCTTTATATATTCTATACTTGTATGACAAGCCAACAAAAGCACATTTATAAATATGTTCAAACACATATTACTGAAATTCACCAACAAGTTTCATTCACTCCTGTGACCATCAGGGTGTCTTGTAACAAGAACAGAATCAGTATACAAATAATTGTACAAGACACCCCGGTGGTGGTCACAGGAGTGACCGAAACATTTTGGTGAAGAGTAGAAATATGTGATTGAACAAATTTACAAAAGTGCATTTGTTGGTTTATCGTGTAATTATAAAACATCCTTTAATGCAGGGACATGGAACACACACAGTTCCTCCTTTTAAGTTCAGGGGAGAATACTGGAGTCAGCAAGCTCTTCCTATTCACCAGCAATCACATAACCAGCAACACGAAACCGTGCAACAAGACAACCATCGTCACTGTAAAAAAACTCAGTCTCACAATTCCAGGCGCTCGACACAAATTTTACAGACGTTGTTGTAACGCACACCTAATTTCGACATGTCCATCCCGTCACAAGACCTTGCAGCTCCTGCTCAAATAATGAGGAACAGTTTGTGCCATCCGATCTTATCTGACGTCGACCGTGACCTTGAGGACAGCTGTTATAACGGCAAGCCTTAACAGCAGCTCAGAGAAAGGGTACTGCAGCACCTTCGTACTCACACTTACGATAGGTGCATTTGTCAGACAAAACACGCAACAACAGATCGTCCAAACACAAGTCGGATGAATGCTTGAGCTGCGAGTTCCACTGTCAGGGGCTTTCAAAACAATACGACGTCACCTTGTTCTATTTCACGTGGGTTACCTTGAATTAGCCACTTATTATTCCCTTATTTAACGGCACGGAATTTTGGACACCACCTTTGTCGAAACAATTCCGAATTTAAAATTCACATCTTTCCTCTGATGTCATAACAGATTACATTTAATGTTGTCTATGTAATTAAAAGCTTAGATCTTGCGAAGCTTTTGGCAGAAAAGCAGTTTTGAAAGAGATTCACGACTTAACGTCTCTTGTTCAGTTGCTCTCCAGCTGTTTAATTTATTGTAAACACAGTAATTTTAACAGAAGCTATGCAGAATTATGAACATGCTCAAACATACTTCAAGCCTACAAATACTGTATTGGGTAACTGCATTTTATACTCTCACTCTTCTAACTGGATATAATTCTTTACAGTCCACAGTAAACATGTACGCTCATTACGACTTAAAGTTTAGTACAAACTACATTATGCGAAGTTGCTGAATCTGCACGCAATTGGCAATCTGGCTGTGTGAAATCGCTTTACGTTGAAATTTGAAAATAACTTCTTTATAACCAGTTCGTCACACAAGGTATTTTCAGCCTGCAACATTTGAAGGAAATGCTATAGACTTCTCAGTGCTTTCATTTATATTTTCAGGAACTACCGTCCACCGTTAATATTACATTTAAATATTACAGCAAAGGCTCGGTATATCAGATACTCGATCAGAGTAACCTGATTGATTTTCCCCACACAAGTACGTTTTGCTGTAGCAGGTATTTCGACTACGACCATCCTAGAGATATAAAATAACCCCTAATTACGTCTGGTCTAGTGTTTACACTCATTTTCAACAACTTATGCCAAAGCTTATTTCCCAGACTTTGTTAAGGAGAGTATATCTTCCTTTAAGTGTTATTCTTTTGGGGGAAACACAGAAGGTAATAAACTTAAAACCAGAATTACGTGCGTGTGTAATCATCGGCTGCAGATTTATTTCTCCGATTTAGAGTTTAAAAGAAGAGAGGTTATTAAAATGCAAATTACAACTGACCCAGTACTATATCGCACTTCACATTCCTCGAAAATTAATTTTTGTGACTATTATTCATCATCCCTCTTATAAACAGGCCCTATTCATTTGAAGATCGCAGTTCCTTCCAGAAGTGTATTAAAAATTTCTGCAAAATTGTTATCAGGTACCAGATACAAGTGTCATTTAAGTTTCGGCTTAACAAATGCCTAGTTAATTAAAATATAAACCAATGTCTTCTTTTTTACCAAATGACGCCGGAAGTAAGACTTAAGGCACTGTTTCTCAATGCCAAGTTCCATTACTTCTCTAAGTACACATTCAGTGACCTTTCAGAGTTTAAAACCACACGAAAATTGCGTCATCAATAATGTGCATCTGGACTCGTTATATCTCGGAGGTAAACTATCGCCCTGTGAAGAGAGAAAAGTGATGTCGCAGATTGGTACGTGCAGAATTTTAACCCAACCTTGGGCCAGTTTACACGCCATGAAAAAAACTGTATGGTACAGCACCTCATTTTGCTTACACATGGCATTTAATTGACATAAGCTGATTGAGCTTAATGATGTGGACACGGTTTTTATAGAGATGTTATTTCTTTCAGAAGATACTTCTAACAGGTCGATTAGCAATTCATTATTAACTAAAAAGCTTTTGTCAGCGAGGTGCCTACTTTGTCAGTGTCTAACAGTACAGTTCTTTGTACGTCTCAGAGAGTTCAAACTGTGCATTTGGCCACTAGGTGTATTACAATGAAGACAAATTGTAGGTTCCTTTGGTGACTCTTGAGTTTAAAAAAGTAACAAGTTACGGACTTCGAAATACATCTGTTCAATTTAGTAGTATTGTCGTCAAGTTTATTTAGCATTAGTACGAAGCTGTGAACTCTGTGAATGGAATAAGATCAACAGTGATAAGGTTATGGACAGAACACGCATGGACAACTTCTATACTTTTGAATTCAGATAGGCTAAAAAGAAAGTTCCCGCATGCATTCGGATGTTTATATTCTGGCGTCAAAATCACTATGGGATTTCCTGAAAGTCGTTTTATTCCATAAATTTACCTTATGACACTTGTAGAATAAATTTGCAAATAATGGAAAATTTAAATCCATTTACATTGAGTGTTAAGCCTGCATTTAATATTGCAAACAAGCGAAAAGAGTAAGAAGAGAGCAAGGGGGACTGCGGAATATTATATGTCACTATTATGGGAAAATTATTTCCCCATAATCAGCAGGTAAATAAAGTTTTAACAGTGATGTTAGGTAAATGTGCGTTTTAATTTCAGTGATTAATTAAAAGCAACAGATTATTTTCATATCGTGATATTTATAAACACAGCATCCATGATGTGAAATAACACGCCAGTCTGACTCGACTGTGCAGTGTTGAAATCTTCCGCCTGAGTCCCTGATCGCTAAAGAACTCACTGTTCAAATTACTGTTCTCGTGCAATTGTATCCGGGTCATAAAATTGAACAAGGACATAAGTCTGTGCCGCAAGCAATAATATCCCTCGCACTTCAATGGGTAAATGGCCTCAGAGCAATGACTGCATAACCTACAATTAGGGAAGCACAACGTCCTTGCAAACATCCGCGTAATGTGAAATCCCAAGTGCCGCAAAAGACTGTCAGATTTGTTATGCTAGAAACACTGAACTTTTAGTGTAAATTTTGCTGTTCAGTACAAGCACGTTCAACAACAAGAAGTGCATATATTTGTAACCTCAAATAAACTAACTCCGGTACCGACAACCACCAGTGAGAAACGCTCAGTGACTGGGAGCACCGTACTACACACTAAAAACACACTACTGACGGGCGTGACAAAAATAGCCTGATACGTTGTTACTAATTTTTCGAAAGAACCGCTCGTATCCAACTTCGGGGTGCCAACAGCCTACGCAGGAATCTACTGTCTCATCTTCGGACAGAAGTAGAAACAATTCTAAACTTAAGATTGCAAAAGCAAGTTCGTCCGAAACGCTGGGAAAAGCCTAGCGGAAAATAGAAGCCACAACAAAAAAAATGTAATTTTAAACAGGACCAGCGACATAAACTCAAATCTAGCAGCATCAGCGGCAAATCTAAAATCTGACACTTTTCCTGATTGGAAACTGTGGGATTTATTTTGACGTTTTGTTGACCGTGCATCTCAGTATATTTATCTCAGTAATTAACCAACTTGATGCACAAAAGTTTTGTTTTACAATAAGTTTATTACATGCCTCTACATGTTTCGAGCACATGTGCTGGTATCATCACACCTATAGGTGTGACGATACCAGTGGCAGTGTAATGCAATTTTGATCTCCTGTTGATGAGCACGTGTGCTCGAAACATGTAGAGGCATGAAATAAACTTATTGTAAAACAAACATTTTGTGCATAAATTTGGTTAATTACTGAGATAAATGTGGGATTTAATCGACATTCCAGCGTTGCGTCAGTCCCTTCCACTAAACACAATAACACTTCTTATTAACACCAAGTAATTAAATACTTCTTTTAAAAATCTTAGGTCCTTACAAACATAAATAGTAAGATTAGGGTCTTGTGGGACCTGACCCACTGAAGTTTCTACACTGCAGGTGGGAAACAGGAAAGACTTCCGAAACATCAGCATCTATATCAAACTACACAGCGTTACAAAGCAGAAGACCATAATTTTAATATCTAAATCTTTTAATGCCCATTCAATGTTTAGTGGCGTCAATTGCTCTAATATTGAAGGCGAATAAGATGAAAATTATAATAAGAAACATTGTTACTAGGCCCATAATATAAATTATTTTAAAAAAAACAATAAAAAAGTAAAGAATTTACCGGTTGAAATACACTCTCTGCTAAAAGTAACCCCGACCCATATACACGGATTATACGGGTATACAAAAAGAATTACTTGCACGTTTCTGCGGTGAAATGCCATTTCAAGCAGCGTGTTTCACAATAACCCTAAATTTGGGAATATCCGAATGTCTATGAAAAGAAGTGCAATGCAGCTCTCTCAGGCGCTGTACATAAAAAACATAACAATAAAAAGATTGTAAAATTATCGGAATTAATTGCAACACTTGTGCATCTATTAGTTCACCATCCAGTGATTTATGAATTAACAGATCGGTCTCGAGAAGAAAAAGAAGCTCCAAGTAGTTCTCAAACTGAACCCATAAAATTATGGCAATTACCGTAGCAGGTACGGTGTGCTGACTACATACCTTGACATTTAGCAAATCGTGACGCATTTCTCAACTGTCCTCAATATTAGAGGCGTTGAGGAATGTGGGGTAATTGTAAACCTACAAGAAACAAGTACAGTGTAACAGTATAAGTTCCCCACCGTGAAAAGAATGTGTATGCAAGTGTAGCATATAAATCACTTAAAGTTCAGTGGTAAGTATACGTACCACACGCTGTAATATTAAGAAACTTCGCATTGTGCCACACAGTGCATTTATGTGTTCGTTACTGTATCCACAACAAAAGGTAATTTCTCTTCTACAGCATTAAAGGCTTGGTCTTTGAAATGGAAAAAAAAAAATGTGTCCAATGTGCGGTAGGTACTGAATTTACATGTACTATACAGTATAATGCCACCCTCCAAAGGACAAAGGACTTATAGGCTTGGTCACAAACAATTTACTACATCTGTATTCGCTTTATTGCTCATCATAGCCTCACAGCTGCACAGACTATTTCTTCAACTTTCGTATCCACTGCCCTTTGTAACTAGACGGGGAGGCTTCCAGCTCTTTGCTTCCCACAGTAATTCTGTGCGCAAATCTTATTTATCCACTTCGTGCTGCATGCCCAACCAACCTCAGCCTCCTCGCCTTCATTATTCCAATAATAGACTTATTTTGCAAAGAGTTACTCACTACATCATTCCCCACTATGAAAGTTTCTCCATTCTCCTAATACTGCAGCTCTCTCAGTTTTTAAAACCTTGTCCTCAGCACACACTAACACAATTTTCGCTTAAGGCTCGAGAATAATTTTCGCAGATGTATAAAATTTACTCCCTAAAATATAATTACACCTTTCAGCCGTACACAACGATATTTCCTAAACATTTTCACGAGTTCGTATTCACTATACTACAATATCATCAAGATAAATAACATTTGTTTACTTAAAAAACGATTACAATATTACTTTCCAGTTAAGGGCTGTCGTTACTATTAACATTAAAATTAAATCAATCATTACTTTACAACGTAAAGTGATACCACTCTATTGCGACAAAATTATCATGTGTCCTATAAAACTACAAATCTTTCTTACGATTAAAATTTAATCCCAAAAATTTAATCATTTTACATTTCAATTAAGTACTGTTCTTCATCTTAACTTCAACCTGAATTCTATCCGTAACTCATAGTATTAAAACTTACAACATTCGTACAAATACGGAAGATATTTTACATGAAGTTTGTACGGATTTACTGAAATAAGTAATGACAATATGAGTAACGTTTCGGAAATACTGTTTTGTACCACTGAAATGTACAGTAACATTAAACAGCGTAACAGGATGCTACAATGTACAATAACCTTTACAAGTTATCTGAAATTTAATTTCATAATGTTAACTAAAGGAATAAGATTAACTTGCTTATTCCGTTTTGTTAAACACTTGAAATTTTTTGCAGGCGGTCAGTATAGCTGGCTGGCCAGGTGTTATTCCATTATGGATACATTTCACATACGGCGAGAGTTTTAAATATTTCATGACCCTGCATTGATGCTACACTATAAGAATATGATAAATTCACATATCTCACACGCACTTGTTGGTTTTAGTCTCATACTGAGGGCGAGAATCTTAAAAAAGGGAGTGCCAAGAACCCACTAGAGCCTGAAAGTCACGGTTATACAGACACGGTATTAAATTTGGGCAAGAAAACTTTTATTCACACCAGTGCGAAATCTACCACACTGTGCACCATTATGCAATGTCTGCACTTAATACTGTCAACACTCCGCAACTGCACAGTTCTACGGAGGCGAAATGCAAGACCAGTGTATCCAGTTTTGATTACCGACCGACAAGAGATTTTTCTCTTCTCCAAGTGTTCAAACTGGCCCTTAGGTCCACACAGCCTCCATTTTAAATGGGTATCACGGGGCATTTCCTCTGTAGTAAAGCAGCAGAGGCTTGAGACAGACCGCTAACTTCAACCTAGTGCAGAAGTTAACAGTGAGAGCAACGACACCTTCATTCCCCAATTGCATTATGTTATGAAGAGGTAAAAACCTGCCTTAAACTTTCTGTCCTACATAGTCGAATAGTTTAAGAGTTACTGATGGAAAAATTCATAACAAACAACGATGTAACTTTTGTAATTAAACATGCCCATATTTCTGGAGATACTCCGAAAAACCACACAGAAATAACAGTCAGAATAGCCAGTATTTTGGCCAGACTCCTAGAACATGCGAGTAAGTCTACAATTGTACAGCGTTCCGTCATACCTCTGCTTTTACACAAAAAGCCCGTCAGACGGCCAGTGCATGCAGCGAAACCACTTTTATTTATGGGAACCTATTGATGTGTGCCGTGAACACAGTGTTTCTCACATTAAGAACTTCTCTCTTAGCTGTGGGATAGGAATGGCAGCGCAGCACCCACACACCCAAATGTTGTGTCATCCCGTTCCGCAAATGCCACACAATACATGAATTAACACGCATAACACGACGCCTTTCTTTCCCTGTTCTCTAAATGTATATGTACAACATGACGCAATACTGATGTGTGCAAATTAACATAAAAGAATAAAGTAACGGAAAGAGTATCTGTGAGATGCAGCGACAAATGATAACAAAAGACAAAGAGAGAAGGAAATGGAAAAGGGGAAAAGAGAAATAAACAAAGACGGGAATGAAGAGGAAAGCAAAAGGTGCAGGAATGAAGAATAAAGAGAAGGCCTAACTCCGTAGTTCGCAATTTTCGTTTGTCATAGAAAGTCTCTTTCGATTTTGAACCACTTTTCACTAACTTGGCTAATTAGGCAGCCGCCAGTTAATCGCCTCACACAGCACATAGCTCGGCGCGTTCACTGACTCCTTACTGGATAGAAAAAATCATTCAACACAGTATGACACAGGACGAAGCAATTCTGCCCTTTCAATTTTCTAGCCTTATCGAATAACAACGAGTAGTAAACCATCACCTGGTGTGCCATCAAATGTTACCATGGATGCATACGCAAATGTCTACTTCGAAAATCTAGGAAACTCCGTTAGTAAATTTAAACTGGTAACACCACAGTGTCCGAAGGGTTAATGGTGATATTATGACATTCCTCTTCTACACTTCGGAGGCAGCGGGTTCTAATTTCAGTCGTGAGACACTAGTAATCACGTTCACCTTCTTGCTTTTCCAGTAATTCTACTGACGTTTTTCAGAAGGCTGTAGTAAATTAACATACATCACAAACCCAGGGGACACATAGGCCTAGCTACTTCATAAATACAAACTGCTTCTTACCGTAAAAAGTGAATTAATTTCATACGTTCCTATGTGTAAGGAGAAGAGCCCTCAAGAGTGGATAGTCGTTCAACTGTTCAATAAAATATCGGCTTCTTATGAGACTATTTGTTGGTATTGTGTATTCAGAATAGCTCGATATTCTTCCTTATCCTGAGTCATATCAATCCAGTCGACAACTCCACATCCGTTTCTTGAAGACAAAGTAACACATAGCACAACATGTGAGGACGATCGGAACAAGGTTGAACAAAACCAATTAAAAATTTTCTCGAATTCCTCACCAAATAACATTTCATTTGACAAGCCAAGAAATTTTAAGGAAAATTATTTATGCATCTATGTATGATAAAGTAATTCTTCGAATAAAAATGAATATTTCAACTATTTCAATTCTATTATGACAATGGGTAGTGGAGTGGATGAATTATAATGTCTTTAGGAAAACTTACGATTTTTAACCTGAAACCATAAATTCTATAGAATTCTATAGTGTGGTTCTGACATAAGCTTTAGACCATGTTCAACGACTTACGTAATAATAATAATAATAATAATAATAAACGTAAAAATTTTTATACGGCTGTCGATAGAAATAAAATAACTTCGCAAAACTAGTCATAGTCATAGACCAGAAAGCATTTGATAGCGTTCCACATAGCTGGGTGGAAAAGTCAATAGAATTGGTAGGAATGAACAGTAAAATTGTTAGATTTTGTAAACTGTCTATGGAGAAATGGAACACAAGGCTTA
>Ga0131853_10015282_pt1 | contig 14048 bp, 13 predicted proteins | sample TergutLab28metaG_FD_92764 | JGI IMG/M metagenome (GOLD analysis project Ga0131853, IMG submission 92764) | Labiotermes labralis P1 segment gut microbial communities from Petit-Saut dam, French Guiana - Lab288 P1 (version 2) (version 2) | ecosystem: Host-associated > Arthropoda: Insects >... | reverse complement strand
ACACTGATTTCGAGATAGTTGGTTGAGTGACCCACAGAATAACCATTTTTTTCTTGTTCAAACAGTACTTTGACTGTCTTGCCAAGCTGCGTTTTCTTGAACTCGCTCGTCATTTCTGATGCGGCTTTTGTTGCGAACCTCCCTGATGGAGCTGGTGCGCCGGGAGTAGCGTGTGCGGCGGGTTGCATTGGATTAAGAAATTGGTTAGCCATTCCAGCAAAAGCACTTCCCGCACCCATTCCCATTCCAATGCCCGCGCCAGCGGCTGCCAATCCTCCTGCACCGGGATTGTTTGCCATATCACGTAAAATGTCTTTAGACTGTTGCAGTCTCCACCGTTCGTCACCGAGAATATCCATAACACCCGCATCTGCTTGAGCATGACGTAGTTTTGAAATGCCTTCCATGCCTATTTCATCGTAGCGGCGGCGTAATTCGTCATCATCCAAATCAAGTGCAGAAATCGTGAATTTAATCATTTTTAAGCCATAATCTTCAAAAACTTCCCCAAAGAATGGCTCAACTACTTCGGAAAATTCGTCCAGACGTGCTTCTATTCCAAGAAGTTCTGTCAGCGTTTCATTAAGAGCGCGAGTAATGCTCGACTTTACCTTGCTTTGAAATTCGTTTGCAAAGTAATCATCCACAAGCTCTTGTTGATCTACAACATTGATATTATTTCCCACAAGTTTGGTTAGGAATTTTTGAGGATTGTCAACTTGTATTTTGTATGAACCTCTTGCACGGAGTTTGGTAGCAATTCCAAGTAGCTTGTCACGCACTTGAATAGGGGAAGATGTTCCCCACAGAATTTCCATGCTATGCGCTTTACGGACAAAGTAGACTACACAGTTAAATGTGCTAATACCGCCCGTGAATGCGTTTCGTAAGCGACTTATAAATGGATAGTTTTCTGTTGATAGTTTGTAAGTACCATTATCGAAGGTTTGCTCAATAACGCCACCCTTGATAAAGATTGCTTCTTCACCGGGCATAACTATGAGCGTTGAATTTGTATTAAAATCTTCTTCTGGCTGCCGCCAAATAAGAAGATTGCCCGGACCAGAGTTTTTAATTACATCAGCCCAATTTTTTTTACCGCCAGCAAAAGCTGTTTCGTTTGGATTTCTTCCAAAAAGTGGCATAATGAATGTCCTCCCTTATTTAATATGCTGGCTCTATAGGTTCGCCAGATTTTCTATCAACAAAATATTTACGAGTACCGTCTTGCATCAAAGTCAAATCTGTCCCCACAGGCATATTGTATATGGCAAAGAGCGCAGGCTCAATTTCAGCGACAGTTTCAAATGCTAAAATACACCAATTATTTGTATCAGCAAGATAATCAGCAGTATCTATGTCGGACAAAAAACGCCAACCGTTATCAATATCTCGCTTGCTAACTTCTCTTGTACACCACTTCAAGTTACCTTTTCCTTCGTATATGTTTCGTGAAACCATACACGCACCATAATTTGTATGAATCGTTGCCATATTATCACTCCTTACGTTGATTCATGCCCTCTGCCCCTATTTGTAGACGGCAGTTCAGGCCGATAATTTGAGGGATCTCTATACCAGTTCAAAAACTCATCTTTTGTTATTTCACCATTCATATATTGTGCGTGAACATCCCTATATTGTTGACCGGGGATATGCCCCATATCCCATTGTCCATCTCTTGGCTTGTCTCTATCCCATTCTATTTCTGCACCAGTTGGGTCTGTCACTCTGCCTGTTTCCGGGTCAACGTGTTGATTCCATACATCCTCAACTTGGGTATCTCCATATGACGGCCTGCTGTCAGTATAGGGTTTTCTTACAACATCATTCCCTGATGGGTCTTGTATTTCTCCTGTTTCGGGGTTCGTATATTGATTCCAAGCGTCATCAATTTTCGTATCATCATAAGTTGGTCTATCGTGGGTAGCTTCACCACTTATGTCGGATGGTTGCTCGTCTATGGCTTCCGTTTCAGTGTCTGTAAGCTGTTCATCCATGTCTTCCGCTTCGGTGTCCGTAGGCTGTTCATCTATGACTTCCGCTTCGGTGTCCGTAGGTTGTTCATCCACGACTTCCATTTCGGTGTCTGTAGGCTGCTCGTCTACAACTTCCGTTTCGGTGTCCGTAGGTTGTTCATCCACGGCTTCCGTTTCGGTGTTCGTAGGTTGTTCATCCACGACTTCCGTTTCAGTGTCTGTATGCTGTTCGTCCACGGCTTCCGTTTCAGTATCGGTAGGCTGTTCATCTACGGCTTCCGTTTCAGTATCGGTAGGCTGTTCATCTACGGCTTCCGTTTCAGTATCGGTAGGCTGTTCATCTACGGCTTCCGTTTCAGTGTCTGTAGGCTGTTCATCTACGGCTTCCGTTTCAGTATCGGTAGGCTGTTCATCTACGACTTCCGTTTCAGTGTCTGTAGGCTGTTCATCTACGGCTTCCGTTTCAGTATCTGTAGGTTGCTCGTCTACAGCTTCCGTTTCGGTGTCGGTGGGTTGTTCATCCACGGCTTCCGCTTCGGTGTCTACGGACGGTTCTTCTATCGTTTCAAGCGTTGAGTCATCAGAAACATCAGTGGCTTCGGAGTTCAAATCTTCATCTAAACCGTTAGTAACATTATCGCCTATATCTTGCTCAAAATCTACATTTTCATCTAAATTATCTGAATCAGACATACTATCGTCTGCGTTCAAATCGTCTCCCACTTCTTCTGAAATACCATCATCAGCGTTCAAATCATCGCCGATTTCTTCATCTATGCTGGAATCTTCGCTCATTTCTATTCCATCATCGGCGGTATCAAAATCAGAGCCATTCAAATCAGCCCCTTCATCACCACCGAGATCACTATCTGAAACTGCACTTAAATCTTCTCCAGAATCGGTAATAATATCACTCTCAAAGTCACTGCCGCTTAAATCAGCACCGTCATCGCTTGCTAAATCGCTGCCAAAGTCTGCGCTCGAATCGCTGCTTAAATCGCTTCCAGTATCAGAACTAACATCAGCACCAACATCATCGCCGGAATCAAACTCTTCGTCCACTTGTGTCACCTCGATTCACGAATAATCTTAAAAAGCATTACTTTCTTTTGAATCCCTCTGCAATTATTCGCTTTCCGTTATCAGGGCGTTCCCTAAGCGTAATCAAGAAATTGTACACTCCAACGCCGTCCATAAACGGAGCAAGTTTTGATACTGCTTCTGCTGTATAGCCTTCAACAGAAATCGGATTGTCTTGCGGATAACTGCGTTGTTCCAGCCAATTTTCAAGCTCTTTTCGTATATCATCATGCCGCACAAAAGAGGCCGTAACTTTTTCAACAACCTGTGGCTTCTGCTTACGTTCATTTATCAAATAATCTATAATTTTTTCCATTGTTATGCAGCTCCTTTCAGTACGGCAATTCTATCTTTGAAGCCTTGTGCGTATTCTCTTGCTTCGGCTTCAACCATTTGATCCTCATAGCCCTCAAAGTCTATATCCGGGGTGATGTAGTTGTCAAAACCTTCTTGATATTCTTGGGCACGAGGATTGTTCGGATCATTGGCAGCTTGTTCTTGATAAGCGTGCCACATTTCATGTGCTATTGTATCAGCCGCTTCATTGGAATCATCCAACATATTTGCGTTAATTTCTATCGTATTAGTGTCTGGGCTGTACCCACCATATGAACCATCCGGCATATCATCACGAAAAACAATCTCTGGTGGGTTTTCATTTCCTGTATCTGCGGCAACAAAATCAGCGAGGTCTGTCATGGATTGTTTTTGTTCTTCTAACGACAAATCGCTCCAATTATCATCTTTGAAATCGTCAAGTATAGTGTCTAATTGCTCATCATTTGCTTCATTTAGGTCTTTTCCGACTTCGCCAACTTCGCTGCTTTCGTTAAAGGCAGTGGTGTCAGTTGCTCCATCGTTCAAGTCCACACCTTCACTCTTTGAAAGGTCGCCTCTATAATCAAATTGGCGGTCATTTCCGCTGTTGCGCCCGATGTCAGTCCGAATATCGTTGCTCACATCACGACCCATTTCATAACGTCCAGCCATTAAGCCTCACCTCAAATCTTTGACAAAGTTACTTTTACGGTTGCATCAGAAATTTTAATTTTAGTTCCATACCTAATGCGCCGTAACAAATGAAGCTCCACACAGGCAAGCAAATGTTGGTCGTATATTTCATCATTCAACTCGTGCTTAATTAAAGCTGCCATTTGTTTGAAAACCTTTTTAACTTCCGAAGAATCGGAGCTATCCGACTTAAAGTTTTTAACAAAAATGCGTCTAGCTACTTCGCGACCTAATATCCGTTTATTGTAATCGCATCCAGCAGTACAATATTGGCAATAAGAGCATTCGGGGTAAGGGCACAATTTGTCCTTGCGGTCATTCCAATATGTTGACAATGATTTTATCCCATCATCTGAAAGCGTTATGTTTATGTTGTTTGCAAGTCGATAATCCTCTGTTTTTATTTCCTCCGGCTCATCAAGTCTGCCAAAAAACAGGAATGCTTCACCGGGTTTCAGTTTCGCAAGCCTTTGTTCTTGATTTTCACTCATATTAGAACTGTCCGCTAACATCTGCTTATCAGTTGCCTCAACTAAACGGAAAGCGAGTTTGATGTCAGTAAGTGCCACAACATCAACCGTAACTTTTCGAGGTGACTGGTCAGCAATAATGACACCTACGCCATATGAACGAATTTCAGCAAGCATACGCTTAACTAACCCTTGTGCAATTGCACTCGGATTAGCTTCGCCTTCTCCTGCGTTAGCATCTGCATCAAGCAATACATGGGCTTCTTCTAAAAGAATTACATTCCGCAAGCTGCCCTCGCCAATGTAATTGCTATTTACATACGCCAAAATCGAAAGTAGCAATATAGAAATAATCAAAGCCTTTTGATCGCTATTCTCAATTGCGGCAAGTTCGATTACGGTTGGCTTGGTAAGTAAGTCCTCAATAGGTATAGAGAAATAGTTATCAAACAGATTTACAAGGCTTTGTAAACGCACCAATCCAGCTCGTCCGATATTTTTTGCATCGCCTGTATACCCAATTGCCTCAAATGTTTCCTCGAAGCACTTTATGAAATCGGCAATGTTGAATGTTTGCCCCATGTTGTCGGAAGTGTATGTGTCAAGCCAACGAAAGTCTGAGTAACAGTTATTGACCGTTTCTTCAAAAATCTTATCTAACGGCGAGGACATAGACACCGCAGCCGCAAATGCTGTTTTCAAAGTAGATTTATATGTTTCCAGTTTTACGTTTTTAGGCGGCACAAAAGGATTGAAAACAAAGGGTGAGATAAAGTTCTTACCCGGTGTAAACACTTGTAAATCGGGAATGCTTTGCACTAAAGCACGGTACTCATTTTTGGCGGGTTCAATTACCAAAAACGGTATTTGGTGGTCTTTCCAAAGGCGATCAAGTAGGCTTACGGAAAAAGTTGTTTTACCAGACCCCGGTGTGCCAACAACCAACATATGCTTGGTTAAATCTTTTAATGAAATGCCGATTGTATCTTCCTTTGACGAAGATTTTAATGCGCCTACCACAATATCGCCGCCGCCAACAACATTATCAGCATATGTACGGCTTGCTTTGCCAGATTCATTTACTTGAAGCCCTGCAAATACGGTATCACTTCCAATGGGAAGCCGGAATAATTCGGATGCCTCTTCCGCTGTAATCACATATGGCAAATTATAAAAAGCATTTAGGTTTTGCCCTACATTCCAAACGGAGGGATTTCGTTCTGTGCCAAGAATTATCTCATGTGCCGCCCAAGGAAGTGGATAGAAACCATTATCCTTTTGTATTTCCTGTGTAGACAACGATACAATGCGGAGTTCGCTACTATTGTTTAGTTGAGCAAGGAGTCTTGTGGCAATCGAATTAGTTGCGCTTGATGTTCCATAGACAAGCACATTAAACGCAAACTGCGCGGTGTTTTTGTTTTGAGAGTAGTATTTATATGTTTCTGCGTGTTTTTCTGCCAACGCAAAACTGACGTTACCGATACCATGATCCATAACGCCTTTTGAAAGAGTATCTAACATTTGTGTATTACTATCAACTGCCGCCGCTTCTTCAGGCGAATACGATACAGGGATAAGCTGAAAGGAGATTGCACAATCGGGATAGTCAATCAGCGAACTAACAACACGCCCCATGTCATTCTCAGTAACTGGAATTTTGTCAAACGAAAAGCAAAAAGGCAAAAGATTGTTTTGTAAGTTTTCCAATCGTTCGCTTTTCACTACAGCTTTTATGGATTGGTCGCTTATATTGCGAACACGAGCAGTTAATTCGCTTATATCAGCATCCTTATAGTTATATTTTCCAAAATCAAGTGTGGCTTCACAAATCCTTTGAAGCGATGAAATAGTATTTTCAATATCCGCATCGTTACTTCCAATAGTGCGAATAATAATATGCAATGAAATTGAAGCCTTATACGGCTGGTTTTTAACTTCTTGTGTTGTCCACAAGATTTCTAAAGAAACATCATGGCAACTGTTTACGGTGTTCTTGTAGTTTTGGAAAACTTCCGAAAGTAGACGTGCCATGTCTTGCTTATATTCAGTATCTATATTAGCAGTGTTCTGGTAACGCTTTTGCAAAATTGAAACATGAGGAACAGCCGTTATCTCAACGGCACTTAACCCTATGCGCTCACCATTGGCGAGTTCAGTTATTGAAACTCCCAACATAACATTCCTCCTCATATTTTTTACGGATAATCTTCACCGCCGGGAGGTCGGCATCTTTTCAGCCGCTTTATTGCCCTAGAGCCACCTCTAATTGCCCCATATTTTTTAATAGCCAAAATAGCATATTCCGAACATGAAGGTGTGAAACAACATCTTAATCTCGTTTCAGACTTTGCGTATCGCTGATATAAGTGAATAAACCAAATAACAATGTACTTGATACATATCATTAAAAACATAATGCTCACACCGAAAAAGATGGGCATGAATGTACTGGCTGGAACAGTTGTACTCCTATGAATCATTGTCGCTATCATATACGAGAGCGCAAGGCAAGCTGCAATGGACGAAAAAACAACCAAACCAGACTTAACGAAATTGATTTTTGGTCGCACCAATTTATTCTCTGGGGCAGTCAATCTGTTGATTACGGGGTCATTGATATAACGCTTGAGTTTCTTTGGGGCATCATCCATATTAGGGGGTTCGCAAGCATGAACGACCTTCAAAGTCATCGAAAGCCGTTCATGCAATGCGCCTTTCGTTTACTGTTTCTTTTCTCTGAGTTTTTGTTTCATGCCTTGGATTATTTCTTCGGCGTTAGGTACACCATCCATAGACATATACATTTTGTCGCCCGGAACAACCATAGCGAACTTATTAGTTTCTACTTCAAACTTTTCATCGCCAACGCCTCTGGCTTCTTCAGTTTCTGAACTGGTTGAAAATGAAGTAACATCTTTGTAGAAGAACTCGTCTGTTCTTTCAAGTTTTTTATCTTCATCCATGTTGAAAGTGTGTGAGTATAAGTATACTTGTGATGATGAAAAGAAAATCCATGAAACTTGGTAAGAGGAACTTACCCACAAGCCATTGGCTCTCTTTTTGGCATAAGCGTTCTTAAACACAAAGCCCTCAAACATTGCTGGGGGAATTTCCTTGATTTCATCTTCATCAAGACCAATTTTGTTAATTGCTTTGGCTTTGAGTCCGAGGGAATCTCGTTTTGCTCTTACCTTTGCCATATACTCGTCATCAGTCATGTTTTTTGACATACAGCCTTCTTGCTTTAAGAAATACTCGATGACTTTCGTTTGGTCGGGTGTTTTTTGAGCGCATAGAATTTTCAGTTGTTGGGGGGTTGCTACTGCCATTTTGTTTCCTCCTCGATTTTAAGTGTTTGTGCCATTCATTGATTTGGAAAAGAAACACACCGAATGGCATTAGTGTGAACTTTTCACAACTTTTAAGAAAGGGTTGTTGCAACCCATCGCGAAAAAGAGGCTATCCGCTCCCACGCCAAATTTCCATCTGCATAATTTAGCCGTCCTCCTTTTTCGCTTTTATTTGTAATCGCCTAAAACATTAAGCCCGCTTTTTAACATCAGGGAATAGTCTTCGTATTGTCGGCCATTACAAAACATCAGGACGTGAAACGCCCAAGACTCCGTATAATTGTTCAATATCGTAAGGCGAAACGCCTGCAACGGTTGCAGAGGATAATGCTTCTTGATATGACGGAGATGTGTTGAATGATTTGCGTGCAAAGTAGTCGTACTTTATGTACGCTAAAAGGTAATAGAATACCCCTCGTGGCTCAATCATCAGGGCAGCATTGATATATTCCTCAATTTTGTCAATTGCAGGACGTTGAACAAGAAATGCTTTTTTACCTCCAAGTACACAAACTGCCGCATAAAAGAAAGTTTCGGGGTTATCAAAATTATCCTCCATTGCTTTCTCAAATGCGCCAAGAGCCTTGTCATATAACTTTAATTTCAGATAACACATGGCAAGAGAATTGTTCAAATCTTTATTATTGGGGTCGCTTTGTAGCCCCTCCCTATTTGCAGCGGCGTACTGATTTATCATAGGCATAGGCATAGCATGAACACTATTGAATGTTGAAATTAACACAGGTTTTTTGCAATACTTGCATTTTGTTTGTCCAACATCAGCCGGCTCTCCACACCCCGAACATCGAGTGTCGTGAACTTGTACAACCATCTATAATATCCCTCCTCGTAACTTTCTATTGCCTAACAGCCAGACGCAAATACTCCATCTACCTATCGTTTGTTTGAATCGCAACTAAGTTTTATATATCGCTCCAACTCCGGTGGGTATGCCCCTATCCGATCTATAATTTCAGCAGTACCTTCATTGCTTCTAAAAAGTAGTAGCAGAGCCATAAAGTGATTCCATGTCATGCGTTGTTTTTCAGTTTCAATCATTCCGTAGGTCTGCCGTGATACCCCCATCCTATCGGCTATATCTTGCTGAGATACTCTTGCCTTCGCTCGCAACACTCTCAGCTCGCCAGTTAGGGTATCAATCAGTTCTTCTTTCCGCGAATCGTCCAATTCATAACTCAAATAAAAACCACCTCCACTTGCAATATTGGAAGGCCACAGTAATTTCGCAGAGTATTCCGCACCCTTTCATAGAGTAACTAACTCAATGAAAATGCGTTGACAAACCCTGTTCGCCAACGCTCTTTCAAGAAGCTATCTAACTTTTGACGGCGTATCAGTGCAACGCCTCCAGTTTGTTCATGTTGCTCCGCTTCATATCAAATGTCGGATGCACATATCGGTTGAGGGTTATGTTCACGTTGGCGTGACCGAGTATTTCGCTCAGGCTTTTGATGTCAAAACCAAGAGCGACACACCTAGTTGAAAACGTATGACGTAAGGCGTGAAAATTTGCATTTTTGATTTCGCATTTAGCTAGGTAAGACTTGAAACGGTATTGATATGTTCGAGGCTCAATGAAACGTCCCGCTTCTCCTGTTAATAAATATGCGTCTTGGAGAGTGGGGCGAAATTGTTTCAGCTTGTTGAGCAAACAATCAGGCAGAGGTATTGTCCTCACCGAAAAATTACTCTTAGGATCAGTAGTTATGATTTTGGTTTTTTCGGGAGACTCATCATCCAGTGTTTGAATCCTTTGCATGGTTCGGCTTATGTTTAGCACACCGTCTTCTAATGAAAAGTCGCTCCATAACGTCGAACATATTTCGCCAATGCGTATTCCTGTGTACAAGCAAACATAAATGCCGAGTTTGCTCTCGTCCATGTCGGTACAGAGGAATTTTTCGAGAGTGGACTGTTCCGTGACAGATAAAATTCGCATATTGTTTGGTTTTACTTTAGGCAAGGTCACGTTGATATTGCAGTCGCTTATCATTGATTCGTCTTTGCCATAACGCAGTGCAGACTTTATGACTGAAATAATATCTTTGACTGTTTTTACCGATAGTCCTTTGGCTCTGTTGTTATTTTCAGATTTGAGTTTGTCGGCAACAAATTTGTTCAACATAGCACTTGTTATGCTCGGCAAAGGTTCTCCTCCAAGCGTAGGCTTTATGTGCTTGTCGATAAGGTTGCGATACTTGACATAGGACGATTCTTTTAACCGCAAACGAGAATTTTCCAGCCATCGGTCAAGCAGTTCCCCGAAGAAATGAGTGTTCTCTGCCTTATGCGATTTCACCGTTATGCTGTCGTTTATATAAGGCAAGAGTAAAAACATTTTATCTTTGGCTTCCTTATAAGATCGTCCATAAAAATAAGAATAAACCGCCTTGCCGTGTTCGTTGTATCCTTTGATAGCACGAGCCTCCCAGCGACCATCTTTGCGTTTGTATATGTTTTCACCACGTTTAGCCATTTGGTTCACCATCCTTTCTCGATATATCTGACTAAATAAATGACGGCGATACGCCTCTGTGGAGGCAGTTTTCATGCACCACAAGTCGAATATCGCCGTCAGATATAATTGGAGTGTTAATATTTTACAGGAACAAAGAAGTTATTTAGCGAATTTTCATTTGCATATTGACAAGAGATTTGTCATTGTGTACAATTATTACCAAGCGTATCTGTGATGCGCTTACTGGTTCATCTTTCGCTTAGTTAGTTACTCTACGAAAACCCATAACGGCTATTGCTACAGCAATGGGCGTTTTTTTGTTTTCAAACGATATTGCGGACAACGTGACCATGCTTTATCGCTTTGCACACTGCATGACAGTGCCTTGTTTTGCCATTTCCAATAGCACTCTAAGCAATCACCAACCCCTGCCGTCATTCTTCGTCAATAATTTCTCTTAAAAAGTATATTTATTCAATTATATTCTTTCTGTAAGAACAAGTCAAGAAAAATTGTCGTTTTCACAGAACAAACATGCCATCTATGTCCGTTACAATAGAACATGGAGGTGTGCGAATGATTAACGTAGATGATTTAGAAAAATATTTGGGAACAAGGGTCGCCCAGCTCCGCACGGCAAAGGGCGTTTCTGCGCGAGACATGAGCTTGTCCATCGGGCAAGGTGCGGCATATATCCACAACATTGAAAACAGAAAAACCATGCCGTCCATGAGGGGCTTCCTTTATATATGCGAGTATTTGAACATAATGCCCAAAGACTTTTTTGACATGGATTCCGCAAACCCCGAAACGCTGAACGAAATAATTTCAGACTTAAAGGCTCTGACACCAGAGCAGCTTTCTAATATTGCGGGTATCGTAAAAGATTTGAAAAAGTAAGCAGGAGGACTTTCCAATGGCGCAAAAAATTTTACCTAACACAATTAAAGCACAGGGAACAGAAATAGCTGTGCTTTCGCATGGCGGGGATGATGATTTTTTCAGCTTGACGGATATAGCTAAATATCGAAATGCGGATTATCCGAGCGAAACAATACAGAACTGGATACGAAACCGTAGCACGATTGAATTTCTTGGGCTGTGGGAACGCATACATAATCCAAATTTCAATTACCTCGAATTTGAGGTAATTGACCGTGAGGCTGGTCGCAACTCTTTTGTACTCACACCCAAACGCTGGATCGAAAGTGTAAATGCCATCGGTATGACTTCAAAGCAAGGACGATACGCCGCTACTTTTGCTCACAAAGATATTGCGTTCAAATTCGCCGCTTGGATTTCTGCGGAGTTTGAACTATACATCATTAAAGATTATCAACGGCTCAAGCAAGAGGAAAACAGCCGCATATCTTTGGAATGGAATTTGCAACGCACTTTATCAAAAATCAATTATCGTATTCATACGGATGCCGTGAAAGAGCGGCTCATCCCCGAAGAAATAACCAAACAACAAGCCTCGTTCGTTTATGCCAACGAAGCTGACCTTTTGAATGTGGCTCTCTTTGGAAAAACGGCAGCACAATGGCGGGCAGAAAATTCGGGTAAAGAGGGAAATATGCGTGACTATGCCACGCTGGAACAGTTGGTTGTCCTGTCCAACATCGAGAGTATAAATGCTTTGCTCATTCGGCAGGGGCTTTCCCAACCCGACAGGCTGCGGCAACTGAACACAACGGCGATTCAACAAATGAAATCCCTTGTTGATGCCTCACTTCATAAAAGACTTATACCCAAGAAAGATTAAGGCGGCTCAAGCCGCCACAAGAGCCAAATGCGAAAAATAAGTTCAAAAGAAGTGGCAAGCAATGTATTTGTTGCACAAATACCGCTTGTTGGGGGAAATGCTCCCCCAAGCCCCCTGCAAAAATCGCCGTGAGGCGATTTTTGCTTTAAGCCGCTTTCGCGTCTGCTGGCAATCGTACCGATTGCGTAAAACCATAGAACACAACCCCTTTCAAAATTATTTTTTACCGCACATCTCGGTCATTGGCTCTGCCAATTTCCTCATCACGGTAGTCGAGTAACTGCTGTACATTTTGCTGTGCCATCAAAATCTCTTGCATATGGTTTCGGGTGGTAGAGTAACCAGCGTACAGCTTTTTCTTCTCGGTAGTCAGCGTGGCAAATTCCTGTTTTAGTGAATTGATAGTCGGTAACTTTGCCAGCCCCTGTTCATCAAAGAACGCTTTGGCGGCTTTGCAATCATCAATCGCCTTTGCGTTCTCGGCATAGAATTTTTTACTGAATTTACGGCGTTTGTATTCGGCATAAACATCTTTGGTCTTGACGTAAGTGCCGATATGTTTCTGCATGGGCGGTATCTCTTTGAGCCGCTCATCTATTGCGTGGATGCGGGTCTGCAATCCGTTGAAATCGTCTTTGGCTTTCTGTGCCGCCTCCGCAAGTTTCTCAATATCGTCAAGGTCATTGTCCTGTAAAAACAAAAGGGTCTTGGCGGCTTGTTTAAGATTAAACAGCGTAGACCATCGCTCATATCCGGGCGAATTTTGAGCCTTAATAGAGTTTTGAATATCAATAAGCAAATTAAACTTCCGCTCTTTGGGTATAGATGCGGTTTGGACTGGAGCGGGTACATCGGCAGTGGCAGTTTCTCGCTTGGGTGCGGAGCGTACCCCTGCGATTCTTTCCTTAATGGCATCCTCGGTATAATCCTCGGATAGACCACTCAGCCGTAGAAATCCTTTCTTGTTTGGCAGACGGACGGAACGGCGGGAACGCTTAAACTCACATTTTTCAGCCTCTAACAGCTTGATAAAATCCTCAAAGGTCGCAGGGTTCTGTTGCAAGACTTTTTCTGTAATCTGCTCTAACTGCTCACGAGAGGACGGCTCTTTCTTCTTACCAAGCCAATCCGCATAACTGCCTCGGCTGGGCTTGGGGTCTTTGATAACGGACAATCCATTTTCAAGACACATGATGTCGCTCATTCTGCGTAATGCACGAGTTGACCAAAAGAAGTTTTTGTACTTCCTGTCAGCCTCGATATTTACGGCGTTGTACATGATGTGACAGTGGATGTGGTCTTTATCATCATGGGTAACAACTACAAACTGATGGTTGCCTTTTGTCCACCGCATAACCATCTCGGTGCAAAGTTTTTGAGCATCTTCGGGAGTTATCTCACCCGGCTTAAACGATATTCTCATGTGATAGAGCAGTACATCTTTTTTGTTTGCCGCAACGCCTATGCTCTTATCATAATCTTGCTTGTTAAGATGAAATTCTGTATGCGCTGTGCGTGGGTCGCATCCGTATGTGCTGATAAGTTCGCCGTTTCTTGTCTTTGCGGGATTTGTGATGTAATGCAGACTATCGGAAAAGGTCTGAGCGGTTGTTTTGCCGTTCTTGGCTCTGACTGGTTTTATCCATGTGGCCGCCATTGGGTGAGCCTCCTTTCTTTGAGCGATGATGTGTAAAATCTATTGCGATTCAAAACTTAACCTACAGGCTATGGTAGTAACCGTGGTTTATATTTAAGATGAAAAAACAAGTACCTCTCATAAAACTATGAGAGGTGGTTTGTGTTAATCGTGTTGATTTTCCGTTATGATAATGATGGATTTGAAAATATTATGATTGGATGTGATGGAATGGAAAGTTCAGATAACGGAGTAAATGCCACCTTAAAGAGTTT
>Ga0131853_10015281_pt1 | contig 14048 bp, 13 predicted proteins | sample TergutLab28metaG_FD_92764 | JGI IMG/M metagenome (GOLD analysis project Ga0131853, IMG submission 92764) | Labiotermes labralis P1 segment gut microbial communities from Petit-Saut dam, French Guiana - Lab288 P1 (version 2) (version 2) | ecosystem: Host-associated > Arthropoda: Insects >... | reverse complement strand
ATTTAGTTCGACAGACTTAAATTTGTCACTTAAAAGTACGGCGCAATGATTTGTTAGTTCTGAAGCAAATAAAAACTCTATAAATTCAATGCAATTCGGCATAACTATTGCAAGGGGCTCTCCATTTTCCAATGGCAATGAATTAAGTATAGTTGTAGCATTTTCTATCTTATTTCGCAATTCCTTATAAGTACATGAAATTCCATTTGAAATTATTGCAATCTTATCGGGAAGCTCTTGAGAATTACTTAGTACTCTTTTCGCTATCAACTTGATTACTCCTTTCTTTCAACTTTTTGTAAAAAACCGGCTCGCTGATTTGCACAGCAGAATTAGGGCATATTTCGTGACACATCATACAAGATATACAATCTTTCTTATTTACGGCCGCAATGTTTTTAGATAAGTCTATACATTTCACGGGACAATTAATTACACACAAATCGCAGCAAGTGCATTTCGCAGGATCAATATTTATAATTGGCCGCGATATCTCAAATAATTTCTTAGTTAGCGCCGAATGATATTTAGTGGTACATGGTACTTTAAAATCTTTTTTAATAAAATAATCAATACTTTCGCCTAAAAGCTCGATTTTACTTTCATCAAGTAACCCCCGTGCTAACGCAACGGCATTTGTAGGAATACTTAACGTTGATATATTCATTATTTTTGCTGCAACTGCATCAAGAGCAAAAGCATCTTCACTTGCCATTATAAGACTTAATTTTCTAGGCTGCCCCGCTGAGCCAGGGCCGTCCCCTTCAAGACAGACAACTGCATCTACAATATTAATTGCCGGTTTTACATGCAGGTACAAGCTTACTAATAATGAAGCAAAATCTCTTCTTTTCGGAAATTGGCTGTGAAGGATTTTTTTTGTATTACCAGGTAATAATCCGTACAAATTTTTTATTGCACCTGTATATGTCATAAGACTATGTGTCTTAAACTTGGGTACATTTATTATTGTTTTTATATCTGATATCTCTTTGGCCATAAAATAAGTACATTTTTGACCATTAACATCACAATTAAATTCAACCAACTCAGTTTCAAAAAATGTCCTTGAATGCAGAACATTAATCATTGCAGTACTAAGGCCGGAGCAATCCCATATATTGTTTATCCTTGTCCTGTCAGCATCTCCAACCGGACTGTCACCAACTATAATATTGCTGGTATAATTACTGCTCCACAAAGCTACTTGCTTTACAATCTCCGGATGGGTTGTTATCGCTTTCTCAGGCACCTCAAGTAAACATAAATTGGGTTTTATTAGCAGAGGGCCGTCTATAGCAATTGCATTTGATGCATCTATCATTAACATAACTTCTTTGATAGCACTTGAAATTTCCTGTGGGTCATAGCTATTGCATATAGTACATGCTACTTTACTTTTGGGTGTGGTATTTTTATATAACAATTTTTATTAACCTATCTATTTCCTTATCTGTAAGATTATGAACACGCCTTTTATCAAAATCCCCATGTTCAATATTATATCTGACTACAGGCTCTACAACCGGCGATTTCCCCAATACTAACCTCATAGGGCGTTTTCTGAACCAGTAAATATCTAGATATTTATTTGCGTGTTCACGCCACGTAGTTTGTTCTACCCAAGTATGTGAAGCATTTATTGTTTTTGGTATATCCATCATGAAAGTCATTAATTGATTAATATCAGCCGGCTTATCATCTACAAGAATCATATAGCTAATCATATTTGATATATAATCCCCGCTTATAAGGAAAAGATGATTATATGAATCAATGCTAATTGATATGCTGCCATCGTAAATTGTATATATTTTAATACTTTGTGCATTTATGAACGGAATAATATCATGCCATATTTCATTAGGTGCCAAATTCAAGTATTCCCGTACTATTAATTTATTCCCGTTATCCAATATATAAGGGCCATGTATTTCCTTTGTTACTTCATGGGCCCTAAAAAATACGGCTTCCGTATATGCCCACATTATTCCGCAAAATTTCTGTATTTTTATAGCATTTTTTCTTTCTGCATTGTCAAAATTAAACCTGTATATTATATTACTGACTTGAGATGGTGAAAATATGATGTTTTTACCATCTTCATTATAAATAGAACCAAACTTCATTCTATTAATTAAATCAAGAAGATATAAAATAATTTTGCGCTGTTCATTTAATGTTATACCTAATCGTTTCATTCCGAAAACGATTGGATCAATCAGACGATATAACCGGGCCGGATTCCCAAATTCTGTAAGCAATTTATTTTCCAAATCACAATTTCCTTTAATTTCTCTAATGTCATCTATACACTGCTTAGCAAACTCCTTTAAAAATAAATGCATAACCGAATTTATTTTTATTGGCCAATCATTATAATCATTATAACCCCATGCGGATTTTAAGGATTCTTTGTACTTTTCTAAATTAGCCTCTTTTTCATTCATATAGGTATACCTCTCCCTTATCTGCATCTAAATAAACTAGCTGCCCATCCTTAACCGCCGCTCTGGCTTCTTTGACTTTTGTTATACAGGGAAGCCCCATTTCCAAAGAAACAATACATATATGTGACAATTTTCCCCCATACTCGCAAACGACCCCTGATGCTCTTAATACAGCTATAGCATACATTGGATGACTCTTGGGCAGAAAAACTATTTCGTCTTCTTCTACTTTGGCTAAGTCCTCAACATTATTAATTATTCTTGCCTTGCCTTCTACTGAACCTGGTGAAACAGTCACTCCGCTTAAAATCAAATTCTTTTTCATTTGTACATCCTCATTTTTTACTTATATCAAAAATTTATATAGGGATCATAATTATTTTTATTACAAAACAAACCGTTAGAAGCTATGTTAGCTAAAAGCTTTAGGTCAATAATCCTAAATTTATATGACATTGACTTAAAAAGATATTTCAAAGCTAACTTTTTATTCAAATATCTATTTATGTATGCAATCGTAAAAGTTCTGCCTATTAGCTGCTTTTTACATGCCTTAAGAAATTCTTTATTTCGTGTTTGCTTTTTATTTTCTAAATAAACATTCCTTTTCTTAATTATAAAATTGTAATTATTTAGTAAGTAATGGCTAATCCTTTTTACCATTTCTTCATCTTTTGATAATTTTTCATAATTTGCGGTTCGCCGGTCAAAAAAATTATACAAATTGTCGGATCCTTGGTGATATATGAATAAGTATTCCATAATTACCAGTGCATTATATTTTAGTAAAATCCGGAAAGAAAAATCATCATCCTCGGATGTGTAAAGTTTTGTATCAAAGTACCCGCACTCTTTTATTACTTTTTTACTCATAACTAATGTATTGATATGATTGCAATATACCTTATTTATATTTGCGTACTCAATATATGCCGGCGCCTTTAAGAAAGCGATTTTATCATCAATCATAGTTATGTATGAATCTTCTATAGCTTTATCAAATCTTTTTCTTAAACTTTCCCCTTTTTCGAAAATTCTTTCCTCTTCCCTATTAAAGTTTTTTTCAATCCAAAATGAATAACTTATTTCGACATTATGTTTTTGCATTGCTTCAATACTCATCATCAGATGTTCCGGAAGCCATTCATCGTCTGAGTCTAAGAAAGAGAGATATTCACCTGCACTTTTATTTATTCCGGTATTTCTGGCAAAAGAAGCACCATAATTTTTATCATGCTTAAAATATTTTATATTTATTTTATTATTTATATATTGCCTTATAACGGTTTCTGTTTCATCACTACTATTGTCGTCAACAATAATAATTTCCCAATTAGCATAAGTTTGATTAATAACGGATAATATCGCAATATGTAAATTATTAGCTCTGTTAAATGTAGGAATAATTACGCTTACTAGAGGTTTCATATACTTCTCCCAACTCATAAATAGTTTATAATTTTTGTAATATACTTTTTGCCTTAGTAGCCGCTTTAATCCAAGTCCAGTTTTTGGCATCCCGACATGCAAAAGATGCTTTTTTATCCCGGTCAGCCGGCTTTAAATATACATGATGCATCAAGTATGCCAAGCAATCTATTCTAGGGTTTGCCCGATATCCGCCCCCCCAACCTTGACATTCTCCGGGGTCTACCGGTACCAAGTCATAGTCAATTAAATATGCGTTATCAGCATTGCAGAAATCCAGCATTCCTCCCCAACTTGTAACTATTATAGGCTTACGGCACCCCATTGCTTCCAATGGCGGTAAACCAAAACTTTCTCCCCGGCTCGGGAAAACAAAACTGTCACACGAATGGTACTCATTTGCAAGTTCTAAATGCGATAGCGGCCGAATTTTCACTATTATTTCTGGGTTATGTTCATAACGCTTCTTATATGTATTTATCAATTTATAAATTTCAGAGATATTTGCATCATTTTGGCTATGTATTATCAGTTGTACATCATCGCTTTTATCAAAAGTCATAATGTAGGAAGCAAGCAACACATCAATTCCTTTACGTATGTAAAACTTAAAATTTGATACATGCAAAAAAGTGAATTTCTTTTTCTTTGTTATTTCACAATTATTCGCTTCTTTGAATATATTATCAGAATATCCATTAGGTACAATTTTGATTTTCCTTTCTAAAACACCTGAATTTACTAATGCTTCTTTGCTATGAAGAGAAGGGACCCATACTTGTTCGGGTAACTCATTAAGCAATTTTGCTGAAGGGCACCCGGCACCTCCTAAAGCTGAATAATCGATAGACCAATAAGCAACATTCTTCATCCCAATAGTATAATCTAAAAGCCCTTCATGTAAATGTTTTTCCGAAGGCTGCGGCCCACTATATCGTATATGTATATATTTTTTTGGTTCAATCTTTTTTTGGATAAAACCATTCAACTTCGATATTTCGGCAGTATCCTTAATAAAATGACATTTCTCGTGTTGTTTTATTACGGTATTTTCCAAAGAAACATCTATACCAATGGAATCCAATGCAATTGCTAATATACGCATTGTCATAGACATACTGCCATTACCCCAAATATTTCCTTTAAAATTAACGCCGTTTTCGCAAGGAATTTGCACCGTTGAAGGCTGGTTTGATGCTTCTAATAATGATATCAGTTTTTCTATACTCTTTTTATTGGAAAAATGCTCAAAATTAATTATTTTTACATCACCATAATTAACTCCGGGCTGTTCATTTGTCAATGTACAAATAACTATATTACGATACTCAATTTTTTTAAGCTGATGTAATATTTCATTTGTTTTTATATTATTCAAGCAAATAATTACTACATCCGGAAGCACTCTTTTGTATATAATGTTGAACATATTTTGAACGCTGCCCAAGCCGTAATGAGCCTCTTCATCCTGTACTATGGGATGAATAATATTAACCCCATTCCGTTTGTATGGATGAGTAAAAACACCAACCACGAAATATGTAATATTGTAACCCTGTCTCGCCATTTTTTTGCAGAAAGGCCATCCTATTAAACTACTTGAGGATATTGATTCAGGATCTTCGCCAATCCATAGAATATTCATTATTTATTCTCACATGTATCAAATCAATCTATTTTACTTAACACTTTAATTATTTTTGCGGATTATAACGTTTCCTAATATTAAGCAATCCAAATTGGAGGAGTAAAATGTCCGTATTGCATCAATAGGCGTACATACGATTGGTTCTCCATCCAGATTAAAAGATGTGTTAAGTAAACCGGGAATGCCTGTTTTTTTGTAAAAGCTTTCGATTAATCTTCGATATCGGCTCCCATTTTCCGGCACTGTCTGGACTCTTGTAGTGTCATCAATATGGATGGTTGCGCCCATGATTTCAGACATAACCTCTTTTGCTTTAAATGCAAACAACATGTTTTCGCTTTCGTGAAAATTTTGAACATATTTTTCTGCATATTCTGCCAGTATAGACGGGGACAACGGCCTCCATGATTCACGATATTTTACTTCATTGTTAATGTATAGCAGATTTTTTTTGTTTGAAGGGTCCGCTAAAATACTTCGCGCACCCAATGCTCTTGGGCCTACCTCCATCCTATCTTGAAACCAACCGATGATTTTGCCATTGGCTAAAAATTCACTTCCCTTTTTCTCTATATCATTTTCGATAGTATAATTAATATTTAATTTTTTAACTATATTGATTATCTCATGGTCTAAAAACTTAGGTCCAAGATAAGCATTAAATGCTTTTTTCTTAATTTTATATGTGCCGTCTACAAATAAGGCGGCCCCTATACCAGCGCCACTATCCCCGCTGGCGGAAAAAACGGATATGTCATCAATAATACCTGATTCCATAATTTTCCTATTCGCAGAACAGTTAAGAGCAACACCTCCTCCATATACTACATTTTTGCAATTAGTAAGATGGATACCGCGCTTTATTGTGGCCAAGATCGCTTGCTCAACATAATATTGTGCTGATGCCGCAAGATCATGATTTAACCTGTTAAAAGAAACTCGTTTTGTTATCCTGCCCCTTGTTGGATTAATTTCTATATCGCCTGCGGCTGCCTTACCAAATTGGCCTTCAAACCAATTTATCCACCATGATATTACATAGTCATTATTTTCTTCTACGTATTGATAATCTTTATCTATAATTGGCACATGATAACCTTCCGAATCAAATGTAAACGGAAGATCGTACTTATTTTCTCCATACCCGGCAAGCCCCATCAACTTACCTGACTCAGTGCGCCCAAGATTTAAATATCTTAATACACCTTGATAATAATATCCCAAGGATTGAGATATTGGTTTTTGCTCAATAATTTTTATCTTCCTATTATTAATATAAGCAATCGTTGTCGAGCAATCTTCTCCTTGACCATCAATAATTATACCTGTAGCTTTTTCAAATCCTGAGCAAGCATACGAAGAAACTAGATGAGAAATATGATGATCAACAGGAACCACTTCAAAAGGCTTATCCCGTTTTAACAGAGGATTTTCCAGGTATTCTTTCAAATAATCCATCGGCCATCGAATGTTAAATTTACTTGGATTCCATGCAATTGCAAGGCGGTCTATTTCGTTAATATCAATACCGGCTTCTTGTAAACAAAAAAGCGTAGAAAGAACGGGAGGAGTGCGGGAAGCTCTTTTATTTCGGGTAAATCTTTCTTCTTCTGCGGCGTAAAGTACTTCACCATCTCTGACTATGCAAGCTGAACTATCATGCCCGATTCCGCCGCTAATTCCTAATATTGTCATAATATTTATTTTCCTTGATTATATTTTAATTTATTATCAACTATTGACATAATTTCTTCATGTACCTTATTAGGATATAAATCTTTACAATCTATAGTATATACATTATCAACGTCTCCCAAGACATTCTCATACTGCTCTTGCACTAATGTCAGAAAAGCGACATTATCCAAAGGCTTTACATTGCCCCTCATATTTATCCGCTTTTCAGCTATACATGGCTCTGTTTTTAACCATATTGTTATATCAGGAGTTATTAACTGTTCAAGGAGTATGTTTGTCTTTTTATATAAAATTTGCTGTGCCATAAAGTAGGCATGTATACAATATTTATATCTATCCCAAATATTGATTTCATTATCTTTTACTTGAGTTTTATAAGAGCTAATTAAATCAATAGCCATTGCAAGAGATACTGTTTCTTTGAAAGTTATATAGTCATCATATTGTATAGCCTCTATAATAGCTCTGTTATTTGGTATTGCTTTGCATAAATTAACTGAATACTGCATTGAATCCCTTAACAGCTTTATTTGTGTAGTTTTACCAACACCATCTATACCGACAATTGCAATTAACATTATTACCTTCTTTTGTCCCTCCGGAAATATTGAAATCTTAAAAGTGCTATTTAGGATTGGGACATCCTAATTCAACTAATATATTTTTATAACGCTCAATCTCTTTTTTCTTTATTGGCTCATCGGGATCATACAAACAGTGGTACATTACATCTGCATCTTTTAATAATTCATCATAATCTTCCTGTACAATACTTTTATTGCTATGTCTTGATACAGAATTAACAATTAATGAAATCTCATCATCATTAAATGCTTTTATAGACTTCAGCAAATCCTCTGCATACACCGCACCTCTTACTGCATGATCTTCAAAAATACCTGTATAAAGCGGATAAATATCATGAATCATCCCACTAATTGAAGCAAGTTCTACATTTAAACCACGCCTTAGTGCTAATAATGTGCAATAATGTGAAACACCATGCAAGTGTGAATAAAAAAATCTTTCATTTTCAGGATGTAGTTCTCTTATCAATTTATCAACTGCTGCCCGAACTTTTTTTAGTCTGGTTTCCATAAAAGCCTCTTTTTATTTCTTCTTAAGTTGCTTCCTTACCGCTTCCGGTACTGTTACTTCATGGATTCCTATCGGAAAACTTTTGCCTACATAATTTTTCGTTTGTCTCTCTGCCAATAAGGCAATCCTTTTAGCTAATTTCTGTTTCATAATTTGTTTTTTCATTAATTATTCTCCTCGTCTTGTTAAGTAATGGGGAAATAGTTATTGCTTCTATAAAAAGTGGTGTAACTAACAGCCATTTTACAGCAATATCTTTATGGGCAATTATAAAAATACTTACTATTAAGATACATAACAAGCTGCCCTTTTTCTTGAAATCAATAATTTTTTGATCATTGATAGGATTTTTCCATGAAATTACCGGGGCATATCTCAGAGTATTAATAAATGCCAATATTAGTATCACACCAATGAGCCATGCCGGTAAATAATGCGAAATCATAGAAAGCGAAATAGCAGCTATGCATATCATTGCCATTGATAAAAAGCACCCTATATGTGATTCACAATGCATACCCCCGGCAAAATATCTTATTGTACAAAATACAATTAACACGATGATTACTTTACCTAAAAATCCAAATAAAGCCCCTAATATTATTAAACCGGCAATCTTGAAAAATGAATCCATAAATACTTCAATGCCAAATTGAATTATACCTAGCTGTTCATTCTTTAAGTCACTATTTTTTATACACCACTTAGCAATATTACCGCTCAATCCTTTCATTTATGTGTACCTGCTTAATTTATTTTTAGAATATTTTTAAAATTCCGAAAAAAATCAAAATATCTATCGGTTTGAGTATACATATTTTTACTTTTATGATAATATATTCATATATTAGTATATTTTTCGACATAATAGTTGATTTACACATAAACGTTTAAAAAATCAACATGAACGCTTTTTTAACTGGAGAAAAAATGCAATATATAGCTTCTATTTTAACTGCATCTCTTTATTTAATAAGCCTTACCGGCTTGTTGATAAAACCTTTAAGAACCAAATATTTAGTTTTATTAGGGGTAATTTACTTCCTGCTTGCTCATCTTGCTGCCCCGCAGATAGGCCATATTGTTGCATTGTTCTATTTAACTGGAAGTATTATATTTATTATAACTAATCAGCCGCCGCATCTTATTAATATAATTTTCTCTTTATACGGATATCTTTTGCTGGTCATGGCCGGTTATATATATACTGTGCCACTAAGTTTGCTGGGATTATCTATAGAATTAGTAAGTAATAATTATGCGATTCCTATTTTGCTCATTGAAATAATCACTATTTCCCTTGTTATTTTAATATTACGTAAACTACTTTTCCGCTCTAACAATTTTACTGCAATTGAATATTCCGGCGAATTACAATATTCATTTTTATTTCAAATAGTTCTTGGCATAAGTGTAATACTATTTAATATTATTTTTAGCAATTACTTAAATTATCCTTCAGAGGTGATGGCACTTAATGGCTTCTTAATCAGTTTCTTTGTATTATCAACTATTGCTTTATTCCATTCGTCATTTAAGATACTAAGAAAAAATCATGAACTGACCATAAAGCAACGAGATGAAAAAGCACTAAATAAATATCTAGCTCAAATGGAAAGCTTCTATGATGAAATACGCAGTTTCCGTCATGATTATATAAATATTATTTCTACCCTCCGGTGTTACATTGACAATTTAGACGAAGAAGGCTCTGATATTAAAGAAAATTCAGTGGAGTTAAAAAAATATTTTACTGATATAATATCTTCCGGAAGTAAACAGTTAAATAATGATAGTTTTATACTCGGTCAACTTAAGAATATGGAAATCCCCGCAATCAAAAGTGTATTATATTCAAAGCTTCTGCTTGCAATAAACGCAAAACTTCATCTAAAATTAGAGCTTATAGAACCTATCATGCATATCAATATAGATATAATAAAACTCTCCCGTATCGTTGGTATTTTACTTGATAATTCAATTGAAGCTGCAATAGACTCAACAGAAGCATTGCTCCATATAGCTATTATTGATACGGAAACGGCTGTTATCTTTTCTATTAAGAATAGCACTCGTTCTATTGATATTCCAGTTTCCCTACTAAATGAAAAAGGAAAAAGTACAAAAAAAGGCCATAATGGGCTTGGATTATATAATATCAAAAATATAATTAAAGATTTATCAAATGTACTATTTGAATATACTTATGATGAATTTTTTTGTCAAAAACTAGAGATTAAAAAAGAGGAAAATAAAAAATGATATCTATTTATTTATGCGATGACGATCAAACTTGGTTAAACTTATTAAGAAAAAGTATTGAAGCATTTATAGTCCAAAAAGATGCTGATATGAAAATTGTATATACTTCTACCAATCCGGAAGAACTTTTGAATTATTTATCATCTAATTCTTCTATATATAGCATTTATTTCTTAGATGTGGACTTAAAAGCAAAAATTAATGGAATGGAGCTTGCAAACAAAATTCGTAAAATTGATCCTCGCGGATTTATTATCTTCGTAACTATCCACGATGAAATGGCTATCGAAACATTTAAACTCAAATTGGCTGCTCTTGATTATGTTGTCAAAGATGGTACAGATGTAAATAAAAGGGCAAATCTGCAAAACCAAATTTTTTCATGTTTAAATCATATCGAAGATTTACTTCAAAATAATTCAAAAATAATTTCCGGTACTATTGGTATCCGAAGCTGTGGTTCCAATTTTATTATTTTTATTGATGATATTATATATGTTGAAACAGTTAAAGGTTTTCATAAGTCAAGAGTACATCTAAAAGATGGTGTTATAGAAACATCCTGCTCCCTAAAAAATATGCAAGCAAGACTTGGGGATGATTTTTTTCGCTCACATAAATCTTATATACTAAACCTTAGGCATATAAAAGAAATAATATATACAAGAGGAGAAATACGGATGAACAACGAAGCTCTATGTCCTTGCTCTACTCGAACACTTTCGAAGTTACAGCAAAAAATCCAGGAATTAAATAATGCTCTCAGAAACCATTTCTAATAACGAAAAAGCAGGATGTCCTAGCGCCTGCTTTCTACTAAACTTCTTATCTTTAGTGAAGAAGCATTTTCACTTTTCAATGAATACGATATCATAACTTAAATTATTTCCATGCTTAATCATCATTCCACTTCATGCCGTCATCTGACACATATGTACGAATTTCAAATTCTTTTTTTGTAATTTTTAAGAACATGGGACAAAAACTGAACCGATATAATCTTCTATTTCAACGTGCATTAATTCATTTGTACCTCTGAACTGTGAATTACCCTATGCCCGATGGAATACTGCAAATCGGTCTTTTGTAAGATATCTTTTCTTTACCGATATATATATGCTAATTATATCCTGCGGTTCCATTTTTTGCGATATACAACATGTCATTCATAAAAATATAGTTTGCAAATATGCGTTTTAGCGTGGAAATTGTTTCCAAAGTATTTTGAAGGCCGTATGTTCTTCCGTTTTTTCCAATAATCCGATAATTTTGTCTGCACATTCTTCTTTCGTATCTTTAAATGTGTCCACTACTATATCGTATGTATCTTTCGGGCATAACCGGGCTAATAATTTTTCTGCATCGCCAACATTCCGGTCACCGCGTTCTATCTCTCTTCTTCTTAATTCCTCTAAAGGACAAGTTACATGCACAAACAATACATCATGCTCATGAAGCAAAGTTACGCATTCTCCCAAATTATCCAAGCCGGTAGCAGTATATTCCTTAGCATCCCCCTCTAGTAAAACATGATCAACGATTACATCTATGCCAATATCGGAGAAAGTCTTAATCGTATGATTAAACCCGGTTAAAGCAGTTGAAACTGTTTGGTTAGGGTCTGATTGTATAAATTTCCCCGGCCCAATAATATAAAAGTTATCTAATGTAAGAAGATAAAATGGAGTATCCAGCCTTTCTTGTAATATTTTTGCTAATGTCGATTTTCCTGAGCTTGTCGTTCCGTTTAAAAAAATGATTTTTCCTTTTTTCATATCATATTTCCTACTATAAATTTACTATGGGTTACTCATTTATTTTCAGCACTGCTTATAAATGACTTATAATATGTATTATATATAATAAAGATAAATTACGCCAGATATTCTCTACGTAATACTGTGCCTGCGCAGTCCATAAAGTTATTATTGCAAAAAACAAGGCGCATCCAGCGCCCTGTTTTCTACTAAACTTCTTACCTGCCTACCAATACCTCTTACAGCGGCAATCCTTGCTATAACGGCTGCAACTACACCGTCCATCATGACGGCCGCGCGTATCGCAATAATTGCGTTCCCGGTACCCGTAACCATAACCCCGTCTATCCGGCGCCCTTCCATAATAACGTTCCCGGTAGTCATAGTCATAATCAAAGTCCCGCCGTCCCCGCTCTCTTTCGGAGAATTTCATTCCCATTGGTTCCATTCCCGAAACTCCCGTTCCATAGGGTAAAGAGTCATAGGGCTGGGTCATTGCCGAGTGCGACATTACTTCTTGCACATCTGCTTTCGGCTTCTCTTCAACCATCGGCCGCATATCGCCTTTTTGTCTTTCTTCGGCTATTGGCCTCATATCCCTTGGCTCCATGTCATTCATCGGCAATGCATCATCCATTCGGCTTATCGGCATCGGGTCATCTACCGGTTTCATATCAACATTTGTTACCGGCATCGGGTTTTGCACCGGCTTCATATCAACACTTGTTACCGGCATAGCCTGTGAACTTCCTCGCACATTTGCTGCTTCTTGCATTAGGCGGTTCCATGTTGCTTCATTGACAACACCTGTTATCGGCATTCCGAAGATACTTTGGAATGTATAAATCGCATCTCTTGTCATCGGGCCAAAGTTGCCATCGACAGTCAGTATCCATAACCGGCCGGGGTGATGGGGTGCGAGGGTATTAATCGCTTCCTGTATCAAGCGGACATTCGCCCCGCTTGCACCAACACTTAAATTCGTTCCGGGGAAAGGGGGGATTGTTGGGGGTGGGGTTCCACCTCCGCCTCCGCCGCCGCCACTTCCGCCGCAACCGTTAGCTCTAACATTTGCCGCTTCCTGCATCAGGCGGTTCCATGTTGTTTCATTTACAACCCCTGTTATCGGCATTCCGAAAACGCTTTGGAAACTGAAAATCGCATCTCGTGTCATATTTCCAAAGGAACCATCCACAGTCAAAATCCACAACCGGCCAGGATGACAAGGAGCTATCGTATTAATCGCTTCCTGTATCAGCCGGACATTCGCCCCACTTGCGCCAACACTTAAGTTCGTTCCGGGGAAGGGCGGAATTTGCGACTGGCTTACGGTTGTATTTGACTCTTCCATTAAGCGCCGCCAGGTGACGGGGCCGACAATACCATCTACGACTAAACCAAATATTCTTTGGAAAGCCATAACCGCATCCCGTGTATTATTTCCGAAAATACCGTCAGCCGTGATTTGCCACATTCCCGGGGTTATTTGTGCAAGTTTATTGATAGATTCCTGCACCTGCCTCACACCGGCACCGGTCGAACCAACCCGCATCGAGACACCAGGGAAAGGGGGGATATTCTCTGGCGGATTCGGGTTCCCCGGCGGTTTCGGCGGAACCGCATTATCCATAATGCCCCAATATACATCATAAAGTTTACGCCATGTCGTTGCCCCGACGACTCCATCAACGGTAATATTAAATAATT
>Ga0131853_10015280_pt1 | contig 14048 bp, 11 predicted proteins | sample TergutLab28metaG_FD_92764 | JGI IMG/M metagenome (GOLD analysis project Ga0131853, IMG submission 92764) | Labiotermes labralis P1 segment gut microbial communities from Petit-Saut dam, French Guiana - Lab288 P1 (version 2) (version 2) | ecosystem: Host-associated > Arthropoda: Insects >... | reverse complement strand
GTCAACTCCCGAAGATTGTGCCAAAAAACAGAAAATAAGTAAAGATAAATACAACATGAATCTGTTACACTGACTGCATCATAATTTATATTAAACGGAGGGTTCTAAAAATGAGCGATATTTTAAATCAAATTTCTGAACAACTGCAAAGCGGAAAAGCAAAAATAGTCAAAGAACTTGTGGAACAAGCACTCGCTGAAGGCATTGGCGCAGAAGAAATTCTAAACCAAGGACTGATGTCAGGCATGGACATTATAGCCGTGAAGTTCAAGAACAACGAAGTCTATGTACCCGAAGTTCTCATATCCGCACGCGCCATGAACACGGGCACCGCACTACTAAAACCTCACCTTGCCGAAAGTGGCGCCAAACCGATTGGAAAAGCACTACTCGGAACTGTCAAAGGTGACCTGCATGACATAGGCAAAAATCTCGTTCGCATGATGTTTGAAGGAAAAGGCATTGAAGTCATTGACCTCGGTGTTGACGTATCAGCCGAACAATTTGTTGAAGCACAAAAAGCAGAAAACGCCGACATCGTAGCCCTCTCTGCACTGCTGACAACAACCATGGGCGAAATGAAAGAAACCGTAGATGCCTTTGTAAATGCCGGACTAAGAGATGACGTAGTTATAATGGTAGGCGGAGCACCCGTCACTGACAGCAGCTGCGAATCTGCAGGAGCAGACCTATACGCAGCCGACGCCGCAACCGCCGCTGAACTCGCAAAAAAAGCCTTAATGGACAAAAAAGGAGCCTAACCTCTATGCATAATATGAATGAATGGTTAAAAACCGCCGCTGAAGTACACAAACCTATGCCAATACTATCGTTCCCCGGCGTCCAATTAATTGAATCAACAGTAAGCGAACTAGTACACGATGCGAAATTACAAGCAAAGTGCATGAAAGCCGTTGCCGACCGCTGGGACACTCTTGCCTCAGTTACACTAATGGACTTATCAGTTGAAGCCGAAGCATTCGGCAGCCCTGTACGTTTCTCAGACGTAGAAGTACCCGCCGTCACAGAAGCAATAGTAAAAACAGAAGAAGATCTAGAAAATCTTAAAATACCCGCCGTAGGCGATATGCGCACAGGCCGTTATGTCGACACCGTACTTGAAGCCAAGAAACTTATAACAGACCGCCCCATATTCGGAGGAATCATCGGTCCGTTCTCGCTCGCAGGTCGCTTGATGGACATGACCGAAATAATGATTCTCTGTTATGAGGAGCCGGAATTGGTTCACGGAGTATTGGAAAAAGTCACCGAATTCCAAATCGCATATGGCATTGCCATGCGCGATGCAGGCGCAAACGGTCTTATTCTTGCAGAACCGGCTGCCGGAATGCTATCTCCGGCATTGATGGCCGAATTTTCTTCCCCATATGTCAAAAAAATAGTTGACGCAATAGAAACAGACGACTGTGTCATTCTCTATCATAATTGCGGCAACAGCACACTAACCTTAACAAAAGAAATCCTCGGCACTAATTCAAGAATTTATTCCTTCGGCAACGCCATTGACATGGAAGAAATGATGAAACTCATGCCTTCAGACAGACTCGTAATGGGCAATGTCAACCCATCAGACGAATTCCGCAACGGCACACCCGAATCAGTACGCAAAGCAACTCTTGAGTTACTAAACAAATGTAGCAAATACCCGAATTTCATTCTATCATCAGGCTGTGATATACCACCGGCCTCACCAATCGCAAACATAGATTCATTCTTCGACACAGCAAAGGAATACTATTCCTGATGGAATTTTACTCCTCACGTACAAAATAATTGTAAAGCAACTGCATTTTAAGAGTGTGGTTGCTTTTTTTTACTGGCATGTAATGTCAAAACGTGTACAACGATCACGTATTTGCGCATGTGCTTTTTCCGTGGTACAATTACAACCGCCTGCGGCAAACAAAGCTTGCAAAAACTTGATCTGAGGAGATTTTCGGAAGGGGTGCATTAAAATCAAGTTGACATTAAAGCGCATGCTTTTTTTCTTTTTTCTGCTATCTGCGACAATGCTAGTTGCAATACCCGTCACCATTTCCGCGGTATACTTCCGTGAAGCTCAGCGCAATATAATGGCTCTTGAATACGAAACCTTCACATACACAAAAGAAAGAATTGAGCAGAGAATAGCATTTAATAAAGAAGCTATTCAAATACTTGCCAACTCAGACGAAATTCGTTCGTTTAGCATCAGTGACGATGTCACAAAATTCATAACTTCGGGGTTGGTGCGCAGTATGCTCAACAGTATAAGCAGACATGTAGACGGCTTCGAAAATGTATACATCCATTTCCCCGGCGGTCAGATTATTCAATCTGACCATGAGATGGCGCATTCCCTGGAAAGATTTTTAGCTTTGCGCTCTCTGGTTGAAACATATGATTTGGATAGTGACTTTTATGGCATTAAACTGTTACAGGTGCAGACAACTACCGCTTATAATAATTCAATATATGCAATCGTCGCACCAATTCACACGAGATATCTGACAGAAGCGGGCAATAGATTTACAGGCGCTTGTATCGCGTATTTTAACACGGACTGTTTTTTACAAGATTTTCCTCCGTCGGGTTCACCATATATTTTGACTCACGGGAATCAGATTATTTTGGGAACTGATTCAGATTTTATCGACAGTTTTAACTTGATGTTGTCAAGTAATGATAATACTCAACCAGACTGCGGAAATATTAATCTAAATGGTGCAAACTACCAATTATTGAGTTTACCAATTGGTGGCACAGAGTGGGTATTACACTCCTTTCACTCCACGCAAGATAATTTTACCGGGTTTTCGCCATTTGGCGAGCGGGATGCCCTAATGATTACTATCGCTATTTTTGCGTTGCTGGCATTAGTAGTGATGATTTATCGATTCATAGTCAACCCCATTGAAGATATTACACGACAAACTGACGCAGAGGATGTAAGAAAAGGCGGCATAATAAATCCAAATAAAAACCGCAATGAGTTAACGAGGCTCACACAGGGCATAAACAGCATGCTTGAGCGCGTTGATAACTTAAATCAAGACATCATCATGGCAAAGCAATCTTTATACCAGACCAACATGGCCTTACTTAAAGAAAAGTGTATGTTTTGGCAAGCACAAATCAACCCTCATTTTCTTTACAACAACCTTGAATGCATCCGAGGTATGGCTGCGATAGGTGATGAAAACGGGATACGAGAAATTGTCGGAGCAATGAGTTCAATATACCGTTATTGTGCGGAAAGTAATCAAAACTCCACAGTCCGGGATGAATTAGATTGTATAATATTCTACTTCAAGATTATTATGCTTAGATATTCCGACATGTTTACCTTCGAGCTGGACATAGACGAATCGATATTAGATTTAAGCATACCGCGAATGGCTCTCGAACCTATTGTAGAAAACGCGATAATACATGGTTTTGTCCGGGCAGGGCGTAGTAGCGGGCATGTTTGCATAAGCGGTAAATATGAGTTTGGCAACCTGATACTCATTGTGTCTGATAATGGCGTGGGCATAAAAGATGATTTGCTCGATGAACTAAACAGTCTGTATAAAGGATTTACACAGGATGATATAGAGATGCCAGACGGTAAAATTGGATTAGTCAATGTTAACAGCAGAATAAAACTATTGCACGGATTAAACAGTGGCTTGCATTTGAGAAGTAACGGCAATGGGCTGGACATAATAATCTCAATTGAGCAAAACATATGAAATAATTACATAATGACCTGATATTTGTCCATATTATATCATCACAATATGAGATAAAATAACAATTATCAAATATGTTGGGTGATGTCAGGTGAAAGATACGAAGCGAAATCTGCGTAATAATATTTGGAATGCCAGGTACATCTACCTACTCTTGCTTCCCGGAGTAGTGTACTTAGCTGTGTTCAATTATGCGCCAATGTATGGCCTATTGATGGCCTTCCAGAATTTTAACGCCAGGCTAGGGATTTGGGGTAGCGAGTGGGTTGGCTTGGCGCATTTTCGCAGACTATTCATCACACCGGACTCATTAGTAGCTATAAGAAATACTTTTATCATAAGCTTTTCCAGGCTGGTTATAGAATTTCCTTTCCCCATATTTCTCGCTATTATGATCAATGAAATGCGAGGAAGAAAACTCAAGCGCGTATATCAAACTATTTATACCTTCCCACATTTCCTTTCGTGGATTATTGTGGCTGCAATAATGCGGAATTTCTTGGCAAACAGCGGCGCAATCAATGAGGTGATTGTATTATTAGGAGGTGAGCGGGTAAACTTTCTTGCAAATGCCTCTACGTTCAGGGGAATATTATACGGATCTTCAATATGGAAGTCAGCAGGATGGTCGGCGATTATATATATGGCGGCAATTGCAGGCATCAATCCGGAACTATATGAAGCTGCGTCTGTAGACGGCGCTGGAAGGATACGAAGCATATGGCATGTTTTGTTGCCCGGAATAACCCCGACTATATTAGTGCTATTCATTTTGGCGGTTGGAAACACCATGAATGCAGGCTTTGAGCAGATTCTCAATATGGAAAACCCTGCGGTAAGGCATGTTACTGAGATTATAGATACATATGTTTACAGGATAACATTCCTAGCGACCCCAAACTTTGGCTTTTCTACTGCAGTAGGAATGTTCAAGGCTATTATCAATTTACTTATGCTACTGCTTGCTAATTTTGCAGTAAAGAAGTTTTCCGGCTCAGGACTATTTTCATAGGATGTGTGGTGTATTGTATGCGTAACAGAGGACTCAAAAAATTAACAGCGTTTGACATTTTCATATTTGTTTTTTTATCGCTCTACGCATTGATTATTTTCTACCCTTTTTATAATGCGATACTGACTTCCCTTGTTTCGGTTGGCACATACACAAGAACGCCGGCTATGCTTATTCCACCGGAAATAATCTTCGACAATTTTCAATATTTGCTTTCCGGCCCGCTTATATGGTCCGGATATGTATCCACACTGATCATCGTCGCAAGTGGGACAGTTTATGGCATGACGATATCCTTGATGATGGCATATGCCTTTTCTCGCCAGCACTTTCCCGGTAAAAAGATTATATTTAAACTGATGCTTTTTACGCTCTTTTTCAGTGGCGGGCTACTACCATTATACTTGCTCATAAGAAACTTGAACTTGATCGATTCACGTCTAGCAATCATATTAATGTTCGGCATGTCGCCATTTTTTGTCATTATTATGAAAACAACTTTCGAGCAGATACCTGCAAGCATTGAGGAAGCGGCAAAAATTGATGGGGCAAATGATTTGACAATATTCTGGAGCATCATGCTTCCATTGCAAAAACCCGTTATTGCTACATTTTCTTTATTTACAGCCGTTAACTATTGGAATGAGTGGTTTTGGTCGATGCTGATAATTCAATCAAGGGAAAAAATGACCCTACAATTGGTTCTTCGGCTCATCATTAACGAGGCGGCAGCAGATATAGAGACTTTGTCAGCTATGACCGCTCAAGCCGTATTCGCACAAGGCGTCAGAATGGCTGCGGTAGTGGTGACAATGCTACCAATAATGTTGGTATACCCATTTCTTCAAAAATACTTTGTAAAAGGCGTCATGATTGGTGCGATAAAAATGTAAATGCCAGAAACATGCCGGATTAGCGCTGATTTGGCAGATATACAGAGAGAGGAGCGGTAACGACAAGGAACACTAGACAAACAAAAAACACATACACTCATTGAAAAGGGGATTCAAATGAAAAAATTGTTTTTGCCGACAGCTTTATTATTGATCATCAGCATGATGATCGGACTAGTTGCCGCATGCGGCACCGATACATCCACGCAAAATAACGACTCCGCACCAGCGGATACAGCTGCCGCAACCGACACAGATGCGCCACCAACTCTCGAACATATGACTATAACGACATCATTGGTTGAATTCGGCGCAGTCAGTAGCTATACGGATGACGATATGTATCGGCACTTCACTGAAAAGTTCAATATTGACCTGGAAATCAGCATGATGACATGGGATAATTGGGCTGAAAGAAACCGCCTATGGATCAACGGCGGCACTATGCCGGACTTCACTTTCTGGGACTTTAACTTTGACGAATATGTCAGTTATGCAAACCAGGGATTGATTGCGCCACTGCCTGACGGTTGGGAAACGAAATATCCAAATATCTATAATATGATTGTGGCAACAGGAATATATGAAAAACTGCTAATAGACGGCAGAATTTATGCAATACCTAAGCCTGTATTCATGCACTTCTCACCGGTTGAAAGAGCTTTGGCGCATACTTCGGTTTTTTACCGGATGGACTGGCTTGAGGAACTTGGTTTGGAGCCATTCGGACCATTAGTATCTGAAGATGACTTGTGGGAGTTTGCAAGACTGGCAATTGAAGCAGATCTTGCCGGAAATGGCAACACAATTGGCATTGCTGCCAATGCCGGAAACATAACGTCTCAAATCATGAACCTTCATAACAATAATTGGGAAACTTTTGCAAAAATAGATGGTGAGTATGTTTGGGGACCAACAATGCCTGGCACGACTGCTGGCATCAGCAGATTCAGGGAATTATACCATCAAGGGATTATTGATCCTGATTTTTATCTCGATCAAGCATTAGAGCCTAATAACAAGTTTGCTTCAGGATTAGCTGCAGCTTTGATTGGAGATGGAGTGTTTCAACACTATCAACTCCGCGCTGCGGAATTTCTCTCCGCCAACCCTGGTCTCGACCCATTTGATAGCATTGGCATAACCTCACTTGCCACATCGGACGGCAGATGGACCGGCAGGGAGTGGGCAAATTTTTGGTCCGCGCATGTGTTCAATCCTGATATTGACTCAGATAAATTCCATCGTATCCTTATGCTAATGGATTATACAGCTTCAAGGGAAGCACTGGAAATCATTGGACTTGGCATCAAAGGCGTGGATTGGGACTTTGCTGATGACGGATCATATCAAATCCTACGCGAGGTTAACGCTGACGGTACATTTCCAGACATAATTGATCTGTATCCTTCAAGATTCCTCTGGTGCATTATGTCAGTCCTTCTTGATGATTTCTATTTTGTCGACCCTACACTAAACCCCATAATCAACGAGCGAGTGAACGCGGTTTATGCTGCCAGGGCTCAATATGGCGACTACGCTCCACTTGACCTTGATTTTCATTTCTTCACGAGTGACGCTTTGTCAATGTATTCTGTAGACATTGAATCTGAGATTGTCCGCCTGGTTCTTGATAGAAACGCAGATATTGATACAAGTTGGTCAAATTTCATTGAACGCAACAGAGCACTATGGGAGCCAGTCGTTAACGATCTAAATGAAGCTTTTGCAGGTCGCTAGTGGTATTATATCCGGGGCGTATGTTATATTATGTTATGTAATATACGCCCTGATTTTCCGAATTGCGGAGGTGCGGTGTGTTTAATGTGATACTGGTGGATGACGACAAATGGGCAATAACCGATATGCGAAAGAACTTCGCATTTGCAGCGCATGGTTTTAAGCTTGTGGGCGAATACTACTGCGCTGAAGATGCGCAAGACGCAATTTCTCTTCTGCAACCTGATCTTGTCATCACTGACATTTGCATGAAACAAAAAAGCGGATTGGATTTAGTGCGACTGTGTCGCGAGAACCATTCTGATACTTTGTTTATTGTCATAAGCGGTTATGACAACTTCAAGTATGCTCAGGAGGCTATCAGCCATGGGGTATTTTATTATTTGCTCAAGCCGATTGATGATACTGAGGCTCAGGAAGTATTGCGGCGCGCATATTTGCACCTCAGCGAGATAAAAAAAGACATTGTTGGTGATATGGATGTCAAAGATACATTTGACTATATTTTAGAGTATGTCCGCACTCACTATGCAGACCAACTTTCCTTAGAGGAGCTTGCTGACCGCTTTTTCATAAATAAAAACTATTTATCAGAATTATTTTCCAAAAGAATCGGCGTATCTTTTGTACAATATAAAAACACTCTACGCCTTACGCAAGCTAAAAGGATGCTTGTGGAAAGCAATAGGAGTATAAACGAAATCGCAGCTATGGTGGGATTTGAAGAAACTGGCTATTTCTTCCGCTTATTCAAGCAAACAAATGGCATTACGCCACTACAGTTCAGAATGCTTAAAAAAACGTAGTCAGAATAGGAAAACACAAAGATGAAAGCAATAAAGACACAAGCGTGCGATCCATGTATTCAATATCTTGGAAAATGGGATTTGGCACGGCATAGCACAGGCAGCCAATTTAGCACCTGTATATTTCACTTTCGCGGGTCCTTTATTAGCGTATCACTTACAACCGGCAGAAAAAAAGGTCATGCGAATATATTTCTCAATGACGTTTATGAGGCGACAATTGATTGTTATCAAGACTGCACAGACCAACCTAAAGAAGTTTTCCGGAAAGAAAATTTGTGTGTTAACGAGCTTCACTATCTGACAATAGTAGCGTCACGTGATAAAAATGTGCTGGCAGGCGGTTGCGAGTTAGAGATTGATAGCTTTTCTTCCGAAGAAGCTGTCGATTATCCTGAAATGCTTGATAAACAAATGCGCGAAGAGCTGGATCAGATACAACGCTGCGAAAAGCCGTGGTTACCGTCTGAGCAGTGGCGAAGTGTCCCCTATCAGGCGCATTCCCCGATCAAAGGTGTCAAATTGCTTGACGGTCTTACGAAATCGCTTTTCGATACTAACATAGAGCTTATCAAGTATTGCTTCTTACTCCCTGATTACTGTGAAGGAGAGCCCCCGGATTTTGTTAACGAGGATTGCCGTGCCGGCAGAGGATGGAGTCGCTGGCTACCCGGCTCAAACGAAGCGCGCATGCTGGGAGGGGCATCCTACGCACTTTGTTGGGAAGAGGACTCGGAGTTGCGTGAAATCGTTGACAAAATTGTTTCTGATATCAAAGCACGCATGCGAGAGGATGGTTATAACAACTATTACTCTGAAGATGTTTCGTACAAACACAGCCATTTGGTACGAGATGCCGCTACTGAAGAAGATAAACATGACGTTATGTTGAGCGAACGGAAAAATTATGATCGGGTATTCTGGACGCGCGGGCTGATTGCTGCGCACAGATCCGGGAATCCGGATGCGCTTCCTCTCGTCAGGAAGAAGTATGATTGGTTTAATGCTCAGGAGCAGTATTTAAAATATATATTATTAAGCGGGAACTCACCAAACGGCATTCCCGGCGGTCCACTCCTATACCATACCGAATTGGGCAAATCGGATGACATTATAACAAACGAACGTTTCTTTGATCAGGACTATTGGTTTCAAGCGTTCGTACAGCGACAGCCAATGGCGCTCAGCCATTATCCCGGCGATCGTCCGCATTGCTACGATATTCTACTGTTTGAGGCTCTGGCAGATCAGTACCGAGCAACCGGCAATCAAAAATATCTGCATACGCTGCTTGGGGGATGGGATGTTTATCATCAGAACTATAAACATATCGGAGGAGCGACGGCGATTTGCGAGCATGGGGGGACCTATCCGCCAAAATCCTATTACCTGACGACAGGCCACAATGGTGAAACCTGTGCCAGCATATTCTGGATTTGGATAAATCACCGATTGATGCAACTTTTCCCTGACGATGAACGTTATCCTGCAGAAATTGAGGAAGCTATATTCAATATTCTTTGCGCAATGCGTACAGAAAAAGGATTTACGCGGTATCATAACCGTCTGCACGGCAAAAAGGAAGAAGCAAAGAATGAAAACGCCTGCTGCGAAGTTTCTTCTGTAATGTGCATATCCTCTCTACCACAATATATTTATATGACTGATAAAAAAGGGGTAATAATTAATCAGTTTATCGCATCGGAACTTGAGCAGCCAGATTATCAGCTTCAGATGAAAACAGACTTTCCATACAGCGGACTTGTAACGATTTCAGTTTTGCCCAAGATAAGTGACGCAGAGTTTTCAATTCGTATTCGTATCCCCACTTGGGTGACTAGTGACGTGACTGTGTATGTAAACGACAAAGAGGCAACAGTTGGAGAATCCGGCACCTATGTTGAAATCCAACAGAATTGGCAGCAAGATGATCTAATCACATTTGAGCTTCCGATGAAAGTTCGCCTTTCGTTGTATACCGGTTTTGATCAGGTGGACGGAAATTATAATCGCTATGCAACGTTATATGGCCCGATTCTTCTGGCTCTCACAGGTGAAATGGCAGAAGATGAAATCGCACATCTGAATGCTGATCCAGAATCCTTCGAAAAGCTGCTGGAAAAACAAGCGAACCTCACCTTTACGATTAGGGGATATCCTCAATATAGCTTCGTACCATATTTCAAAGTGCAGGATGAGGTTTTCACTTGTTTTCCAATTATCGAAGCAATTTAGCCACTCATAAATAAAAAAGAAAGAAATGGTTACTGCAATGCTAAAAATAAATCAAGGCGCTTCTGAGCTTGCGGATTATTACTCACAATCAGCAGAAAGTGAAAGTATAGACCAAATACTACACAAAATCGCCTCGTACTGTGACGCTAATGAGGATAAACCTGCATGTACTTTGAAAGCTTTTATTCATAATATCATTGCGGATGAATGCGGTATAAAAGTTTTCCGCCATTATCCTTTTTTCTGGGAAACATGTGTTGGCAGAAGTCGATATAATTGGGGAATCTCCTCTCCTCTCAGCGGGTACCTGCATATGAAATCCCTACCCATTATGTTTAAGCCTTACGAAAAAAAGCTCCAGAAGTATCAATCGCTTTGTTTTGGGTGGGGAAATCCCGTCGGATATGATCACCACTGTCCTGATTATGAAAAAATAATAAACCATGGATTGCTCGGAATCATTGAGGAAACAAAAAAACGAATGAGTAATGCTCAAACACAGGAAGAGCATGACTTTCTAAAAGCTGTTATTTCATCAAACCAAGCCGTGATAAGATTGGCAGAACGATTTGCAACAGAGGCTGATAGACTTGCACAGGGAGAAACTAACCAAATCGCGCGAGCCAACCTACTAAGGATCGCTACTGCTGCACGGCGAGTGCCTGCTCACCCCGCTGAGACGCTTTATGAAGCACTGGCATGTATTTTATTTATACGTGAAAATATCGGCTCGCTTGAGTCATTTGGCGTCAGTACCTTTGGGCATCTGGACAGAATATTATATCCGTTTTGCAGAAGTTTATCAGACACTAGGGAGCTTATAGACGCACTGCTATCTTTTACTGATGCGAAGTTTGGACTTTGCGACAGTTTTTACAGTGAAACCTCCACGACGATCGTGATAGGCGGTTGCGACGAAAACGGCATTCCGGTATTTAATGAAATCACAAAGATGATCGTCGAAGCCTGTATTGAAAATAAATATATTGGAACAAAAATAGTCGCCCGTATATCTTCTAAGCACACTAATGAATACTATTCCCTACTCGGCAAATTTATTGCTTCTGGCGCAAACGTGCTTGTGATGCCTAATGACGACACATTGATTCCCGCAAATCGCCGCTGGAACAAAAAGTTAAAGGATTGTCGACTTTATATTGGTGGCGGCTGTCATGAAATGCTTCTGGCAGGCACTGAAGTAAACACCCGCTCGGACACATGGATCAATTTGCCCGGTATACTAATGCGCACACTTTTTCCGAACCCGAAGACTCCCGACTTCGAAAGCGTCGATAATGCGCCTGATTACGACAGCTTTTATCGCACCTGTATCCGTAATGTCCGCCATATGCATAATGTGATTGCGTGCGCGAAAGAAGAGTACGAGCGTTTATGGCGCGATTATGACGCCGCCCCATTTTTATCGTCTTCACTCGCAGATTGTATAGAAAACGCGAAGGATCTAACCGCCGGAGGCGCGAGGTACAATTCGGTTTCCTTGTCCATGTCTGGTGCTGCAACGTTTTTAGACTCACTCTATGCAGTTAAGATGCTGGTTTATGACGAAAAAAAGATGACACTGACAGAGCTAAGGCAAATCCTGTCCAGTGATTTTGTTGAAAACGAATCACTCCGTTTGTATATTCAGAATCGACTTCCGCGCCATGGTCAGGGTAATCAGGAATTTGACAGGTTTGCAGCACATGTCATGCATGACCTGTCGTGTATGGCAGGCCAGCCAAATGGACGCGGAGGTATTGTTACCCCCGCCTTCTATCCTCATGACACATTCATAGAGTTTGGCAATAACACTATGGCTACTCCCGATGGCCGTAAAGCTGGATCATGGCTTTCGCGTGGCTTTTCGCCGAGTGAAAGCACACCCGTGCAAAGTGTGACTGATATTATTAATTCCTTGAAGTCATTTGACTTGACATTGTTTCCGGAGTCTTTTGCTACGGAAATCACACTCCCCGCTATCATTGGCAATACACATTCAATTAGCGCTTTAGCATCATTAATTCAGGTGTTTGCAGAATCTGGCGGGTCGACTTTGCAGATTAATGTCTTAAATCGGGAAGAACTGATCCGTGCTAAAGCAGAGCCGGAAAAATACCCTAATCTTATGGTACGTGTCTGTGGTTATAGCCAGACGTTCAACTCCCTTTCAGATGAAAAAAAGGATGAAATCATCAGCAGGGCAATCAGAGCATAAAAAGCATACTGTTAAGGATAGTGAATTTTTAGGTTAACAGACCAATATTGTTAAAAGGTTGGGGTGCTTATGAGCCTCGGGGACACTAAAGGAATCATTTATAATATTCAGCGTTTTTCAATCCACGATGGTCCTGGCATACGTACGACAGTTTTTATGAAAGGCTGTCCGCTTAAATGCGTGTGGTGCCACAACCCTGAGTCTATTGAAAAAAAGCCTGAAATCGCTTATTACCAGGAAAAATGCATTTGTTGCGGAGCGTGCACCTCTAGATGTCCCCTCAAACTTCATGCGACAAATATACATGAACACATTTTTACAAGAGAAGGATGTACACTGTGCGGTAGCTGTACACAGGCATGCCACTCCAAAGCCTTAGAGATTATAGGCAGGGAGCTAACTGCTACTGAAGTTCTTTTTGATGTAAAAAAGGATGAAGCATTCTACCGCAGTTCTGGTGGAGGCATGACACTTTCAGGCGGAGAGCCACTTCTGCAACCTAACTTCACCCTCGCTTTGCTTATGCTTGCTAAAAATGACGGCTTGCATACCTGTGTTGACACATGTGGCGCAATCGACTATGAAATACTATGCAAAGTGGCTGAGTTCACTGATATATTTCTTTTTGACATAAAGGAAACCAACACACTGCGTCACAAGGAGTATACAGGCGTCTCAAACGAGGTTATTATAGAAAATCTGAAAAAACTCGACAAATTATGTGAAAAGAATACAAAAATCGTGCTGCGCTGTCCAATAATTCCAGGACTAAACGATAATGAAGCGCATTTTGCGAATCTGTATGCCTTGACTAACCAAGCAAGAAAAATCGATCATATCGATATAGTGCCATATCATCCGTTGGGCGTCTCAAAATGGTCAGCTATTGATAAAAAACCACGCCACTCAGATACGTCCATGCCATCTGAAAAAAGCGTCGCGAATTGGGTAGAATTTATGCAAAGAAATACGCAAATTCCGGTGTTGGTGAGGTAAAAGCATGTTTATTTCAGTTTGTATGCGACGGATAGATCGCTGGGAAACCAATATGGTTTCCCGTGCGCCTCGTTATAACTACTTCGACACGCTTCCCTGTATGGTTGAAAATAAAGATAAATGTGGTAAAATGAAAGCATAAACGGTATAGCATTTAAGAGAGGCAGTTTATGCAACACAGAACTACAAACAACCGAGAACTAAAACGAAGACGGCGCATAACTATGGCAGTCGCAATATTCACCGCAGTGGCATCAATAATTTGTTTGATATTGATGCGCTCAGCGCTTCCATACATGCACATAATTTTCTACATGGTGCTTGGACTCTCACTCCTCCTGCTCACATATATGCTCCTATGGATTCTATCTGCCGACAGAAAATATCAGGGCTTGGCAAAATTCCTCAAAGTATGTT
>Ga0131853_10015279_pt1 | contig 14048 bp, 9 predicted proteins | sample TergutLab28metaG_FD_92764 | JGI IMG/M metagenome (GOLD analysis project Ga0131853, IMG submission 92764) | Labiotermes labralis P1 segment gut microbial communities from Petit-Saut dam, French Guiana - Lab288 P1 (version 2) (version 2) | ecosystem: Host-associated > Arthropoda: Insects >... | reverse complement strand
GCCAGCTTTTGCAAGAACTGGGACATGACCCGAGCCCGGAAGAGATTGCGGAAGAGATGAACATCCCCGTGGAAAAGGTGCGGGATATCCTAAAAATTGCCCAAGAGCCGGTAAGCTTGGAAACACCAATCGGTGAAGAGGAAGATAGCCATTTGGGTGACTTCATCCCGGATGAGGACGCGTCTGAGCCATCAGAGGCCGCTAGCTTTACCCTGCTCAAAGAGCAACTGATGACAGTCCTCTCTACCCTCACCCCCCGTGAGGCAAAGGTGCTTCGCCTCCGCTTCGGCATCGAAGACGGACGCACACGGACGCTGGAAGAGGTTGGGAAAGAATTCAACGTCACCCGTGAGCGGATTCGCCAGATCGAAGCGAAAGCCTTGCGGAAGTTGCGCCATCCGAGTAGGTCGAAGAAACTGCGGGACTTTTTGAACTAGGTTTGGAGACTATGTAGGGGCGCACAATGTGCGCCCGTGCTCTCACTCCCTCAGTCAGCTTCGCTGACAGCTCCCTCAAAACGAGGGAGCCAAAGGTCAAGGGCAACCAAAAGCCTCCCTCAATTTGAGGGAGGTGGCGCGTAGCGCTGGAGGGAGTGTTCCTAGTAAACACACTGCAAATAAGAACATAAACCAAAATAGACGGCATTCTAGCCCTACACTAGAATGCCGTCTGTTCGTTGATGCTACTTGCCGCCTTACTTCCGAGCAGGCAAGATGGAAAACGCAATGTTTTCCGCATGATCGCCGATTCTTTCCAGATCAATAATCATATCCGTAAAGATAACGCCGCTCTTGGGATCGCACTGTTCAGTTTTTAAGCGGTTGAGATGGTTTTCAGAAAATTCTTCCGCTAGCTTGTCCACGTCTTCTTCTAGGGCGTCGATTTGCGGTAAGGGGGCCTCGTCTTCCTGTTCGTAGGTGTCTAGGGCTTGGTATGCAAGGGTAAGGGTTGCTTCCCCTAGTTGTTTTAGCTCGCTCACTGCGGCCTCAGAGAGCTTTGCGATGCTTTCTTTGCCGACGAGCACATACTCCGCGATATTTTCCGCATGATCCCCAATCCGTTCCATATCAGATAAGGTGCGGAACATTGCGCCGATTTTCTCGGCTTCCACGTTGGATAGGGGCATGTTGTTGATCCAAACTAACTTTGATGCAATGCTGTGGTTTAAATAGTTGATGATCGCCTCATTGTCAATGGCTTTATTCGCTTTGTCTATATTCTTTTCAAAGAACGCGTCCAATGCAAGGCTCAGGTTTTCATTGGCAATTTTCCCCATACGGCAGAGTTCAAGATGGGCATTGAAAACCGCAACGGAGGGAGCTTGCATCATTTTTGTATCCAGGTACATGAGCTTTTTTTCATAAGTGGTAATGCCGTCATCCGCTTTTTGCGGTATAAGCTTTTGCATGAGGTACGCGGCTTGTCTCACAAAGGGGAGGAAGAGTACCATGGTGGCAATGTTATACAGGGTGTGGAACATGGCGACCTGCCGTGGGGGTTCGTACCAAGTTGCTTGGAACCAGTTTAGAATACCGGGGAAGAGGAGAATCAAGCTACCAAATACAACACTGCCGATGATGTCGAAAGAGATATGGAACAAGGCCGCACGCTTGCTGTCCCGATTCGCCGGGATGGAAGCGATCACAGTGGTGATGCTTGTACCGATATTCGTGCCCAATACGATAAAGGCAGATGTTGTAAAGGGAATGGGCACATCGCCTAGGAGTAGCGCAACCAAAATCGTTGTTGTGGTTGTGGAGCTTTGCACAATGGCAGTGAAGGCAAAGCCTGCAAGTAGCGCCAAAACCGGGTTTTCAAAGGTTTCTAGGATGGCAGTAAAGGTTGGATCGCTTCCAAGGGCCCGCAATGGGGCGCTCAGTACAGAGATACCAAAGAAGAGCATACCAAAACCAAATATAATTTGGCCGATGTTTTTTACGCGTCTTTGCTTGAAAAACACATGCATGATAACGCCGACAAAAATAAAGAGCGGTGCGTAGGCGTCTATGCGGAACGCAACCAACTGTGCGCTAAAGGTTGTCCCCACATTTGCGCCCATGATGACACCGATAGACTGCGCCAAAGTCATTAGCCCGGAATTTACAAAGCTAACTGTCATAATGGTAGCGGCAGTTGAACTATTGAGTGCAACCGTTATAAAAATCCCAAAGAAAACGGCCAGAAAGCGATTTGCAGTCGCACGTTGCAAAATGTTTTGCAAGCGATCCCCGGCGACCAGCTCCAGCCCGCTTGACATGAGTTTCATGCCGAATATAAATAGTCCGAATCCACCTAAAACCGGAAGTGCTATGTCCATATCTACTCCATTGCCTCCATATTGTGCATATTCCTGTCGCATTTTATCACTTCGTGCGGTTTTTCGCAATCACTTTTCGTGCTGGATACGCGCTTTTGGCTTCTTGTTATAATTCTTTGCATTTTTGCCCGGCTTATTATCTAAATAGACAAAATAGCAAGGGCTATGTGCGCATTTGGCTTCGTTCAATGTTGCTTTGTCAGCTTCGATTTGAATATCGGGATATTGAATAATATCCTTGAACTGCACGCCTATTAGTGTAAATAATGCCATCTGGTCTACTCTCCCAAATAAAACATCACACCCGCCAAAGCCGCAACCGGCGCAGTCTCTGCACGGAGGATGCGCTTGCCCAGGCTTACAGGCAAGAGCCCAAGCGCCACGGCAAGCTTGACCTCATCCGAGGTGAAGCCACCCTCCGGGCCGATGGTGAGGGAGGTGGACGCAAAGCCTTGCGCATTATCTAAAGCCATACGCAGGGTGCGATCTGTTTCGTTTTCGTAAAAAAAGAGCGCCAAATCTGTTTGTGCAGCTTCTTGCATGGCTGCTTTAAAGTCGGAATGCGCAACCACAGCCGGAATACGCCCGCGGCCGGATTGCTTGGCGGCCTCTAGGGCGATTTTCTCCCACCGTGCCAGCTTTTTGGGCAGGCTCTTGTCGTCATATTTCACCACGCATCGTTCGGCAGGAAATAGATGGATTTCTGCTGCGCCCAGTTCTACAGACTTTTGGATCGCATAATCCATCCGCTCGCCCCGGGTATAGGCGAGGGCAACGATGCATCGGGTCTTAGGCTCTGCCTCATTTGCGGAGATGGAAACAACTTTTGCAGTGTCTCCCTCCAGCGTACAGCGATAGTCTTGACCGTTCCCATCGCAGACGATGAACATTTCTTTCGGGGAGAGACGCAGGACGCGAATGTGGGACAAGGTTTCAGTATCGAGTGAGATATGATCGCCGCAAATTGCAGCGGGGTTTACGAAAAATCTAGGCATGGGAACTCCTTTCAACAATCAGCGAAAGTCTTCCAACTCTTTGAGCCAAGCCGTAGCGAGGGCATCGCTTGGCATCTGCCATCCACCACGGGGGGAGAGAGAGATAGGGCCAACCTGCGGGCCGTCGGGCATACAGCTACGTTTGAATTGTTGGGTGAAAAAGCGGCGATAAAATACGGTGAGCCACTTTCGGATAGTCGGCAGATCGAACTGGTCGTGGAAGGCCGCCTCCGCTAAGCGGGCAATCTTTGCGGGCGAAAAGCCGTGGCGGACGACATAGTAAAGAAAGAAGTCATGGAGGATATAAGGGCCGACAATGTCCTCTGTCCGCTGACCCACCTTGCCGTCAGCATCGGGAGGCAAAAGTTCAGGGCTAATTGGTGTATTTGCAATATCTTGCAAGATATCAGCGACTGCATCCGGGAACGTGCCGGATTTTGCCAAAAATGCGGCCATGAGCCGCACCACAGTTTTGGGGACACCGTAATTTACGGCATACATGCTCAGATGATCGCCCCCATAGGTAGACCAGCCCAGGGCGGCTTCGGACAGATTACCTGTGCCGATGACTAGGCCGTTTTCTTTATTGGCAAGATCCATCAGAATCTGTGTACGCTCCCGGGCTTGGGCGTTTTCGTAGGTGATATCATGGATATGCGGATCGTGACCGATGTCTGCGAAGTGTTGGAGCACACTCTTGGCAATCGGAATTTCCCGCTGTGAGATGCCAAGGGCAGTCATCAGCCGGATGGCGTTTTGATGGGTCTGATCTGTCGTACCAAAGCCCGGCATGGTGATGCCCAGAATATCGCTCCGGCTTTTGCCCATGCAATCAAACGCGCCCACCGTGACAAGAAGCGCCAGTGTTGAATCAAGCCCGCCGGAGATGCCGATGACGGCAGTTTTGCTATTTGCCGCCTCAAACCGGCGGCGGAGCGCCGCGGTTTGGATGGAGAAGATTTCTGCCAAATGCGTGTCCTGCACACCATCCGGCAAAAAGGGTATGGTGGATATGATGCGCTTGAGGGGACGTGTGGTGTCTGAAAGCGCAAAGGAGATGCAGCGAGACGGATTCTCTGAATCATGGGAGGGCTGTCTGCGCAGGCGTTCGCTTTGGACGAGCTCCAAATCTACGTCACAAAAGGAGAAGCTACTCTCGGATAGGAAACATTCCGTTTCAAGCAAAACTTTCCCGTTTTCCGCAATCAACCCGTGCCCCGCAAAGGTCGCGTCGGTGGAAGATTCGCCCATACCCGCACCTGCATAGACGATGACGGATGGGGTATCGGCAGACTGAACCGAAAGTCTTTGCCTACGTAACGCAGCGCTTCCGACTAGTTCGATCTCCGCTTCTGGCTGTAAGATTATGGTTGCGTTTCCGCTGGTGAGGCTGACTGTGAGCGGGAGATAGGTTTCGCATTGGAAGAGTAGGTCTGTACCAAACGGCACGACCTGGCCTGCCAGTGAGATTTCAACTGGGCTTGTAAACGCTGTATGGGGCATCACACCGAGAAGCTGCCCCCTTGACACAAAAGCGACAGCAGGTATCGTTTGGAAGCCGACCTTAATCGGAAGCCCCACAGCGACTAAGGGACGGCGGTCTCTGGTGTAGTGGATCAAGGATTTGAGTGTTGCTTCGGCGCTATCTAAAAGGGTAGACTGCAAAAACAAATCGCCGCAGGTGTAGCCTGTGAGGGCGAGCTTTGGCAGGGTCAGAATATCGACTTCGGCGACGTGAGCCTGGTCGATGAGAGACGTGATCTCCTCTAGGTTGCGTTGACAATCAGCAAGCGTAACCCGAGGGACGCCGACTGCCAGACGGGTGAATCCATGTTTCATATGGGATTCCCTCCTTTTTGGATATTTTCAATTTTAACGATCTATGTCGTGTAGTATGCTGATACTGTGCGGTACGCCCTTCGTAGGGGGCGATGCCCACATCGCCCCGTGTCCCCAATTTGCACTGAAACCGAAAGAACGGGACGATGCACCCGCAGGGCATGATATGGGCATCGTCCCCTACAATGATAGGGTGCACCCGTAGGGGCGCACATTGTGCGCCCGTCATGTTTCCAATTTCCCACGCACTGCCAACAATACGGCGAAAACCGCAACCACGGGCGCACAATGTGCGCCCCTACAAAATGTATTGCACAGTATATAAATTTCCCGCGCCTAAGCCTGCAACACAAACGAACCGAGGCCGATTGCGACGGCATTCATCAGTGCGTGTAAGAAAATCGCTGTCCAGATACTACCGCTTTTTTCATAGCTCCAAGCAAGGGCAATCCCAGCGGGGAAGTATGACAGCATAATCAAAAGAAGTGCCGGCGAGGGGGAGAACAACAAAAAACTGAGTACGTGTAAAAAGGCAAAGGCCAAGGTAGAGATCACATAGGCCAAGATTCGGTTTTTCTTCCGCAGTGCGCCGAAAAGCGCCGCGCGGAACAAGAGTTCTTCTACAATGGGCGCTAAAACGATGGCGAGAAAGGCAGTGAGGAAGAAATCACTGGTGGCCATACCCAGAACAACTTCACTATTGGGTGTTGTGATAAAATCCGGGATGAAAATCATGATTAAGATTGTGATGGGGATACTTCCGGCAAAGCGGATGGCATATCCAATGCCAAAGGCCGCGAGATTTTTTACACCGTATGCGCGAAAACGGTCAAAGCTTTCCGCCAAGTACCGCCACATAGTCAAAGTCAAGACCAGTGCGCCGGGGAACATGTAAATGAGGTTGATTTCAATCAAAGTGGGGGAGAGATCAAAAATGCGGATAAAGAAGAAAATGACTTCGCCCAGCAGAAACATGTGCAGGAATAGGTAGACGATTCCCACAGCGATTGCGCTCCTGTTTGGGGCGATGAAGCTATCTTGCGGGGACTCAGGCGGCGGGACGTGTTTCTGCGGGTCTATTTGCATGGGGGAGCTCCTTTTGTAAGGGAAGATCAGCCAATGTAGGGGCGGATTCCATATCCGCCCAATTTACGGATACATCGCCATAGCCAGGGCGGATATGGAATCCGCCCCTACAATTAGTCTACGGATTTTTTCAGTTCGTACAATAAATTCATGGCCTCAAGGGGGGTGAGGGTGTTGAGATCAATTGTTTTTAGGCGTGCGATGAGATTGCTCTCGCCAACATCCGCCAGAGAAACTTGCTCCTCCGGTTCGTCCGGGATGTCTAAGTCATGACTGATAACCGCCTGGGGATTCCCGCTCTCAATGGACTGAAGCACAGCCTTTGCACGGCGGATCACGGAGGCCGGGACACCTGCCAGCTTTGCGACTTCGATGCCGTAACTGTCATCCGCGCCGCCGGGGACGATTTTGCGCAGGAAGATGATGTCATCCCCCCGCTTTTTGGCGGAGATGTGGTAGTTTTTCACACCGGGCAGTTCACGTTCCAATACGGTCAGCTCATGATAGTGGGTGGCAAAGAGGATCTTCGCACCCAAGGTCTTTTTGTTTGCGCCATATTCCAAGATAGCCCGTGCGATACTGAGCCCGTCATAAGTGCTTGTCCCACGGCCGACTTCGTCTAGGATGACAAGGCTTTTGTCCGTTGCGGTTTTGAGAATGTCGGCTACCTCGGTCATTTCCACCATGAAAGTAGACTGTCCGGCAGCCAGATCGTCTGACGCGCCGATGCGGGTGAAGACGCGATCCACCACACCGATTTGGGCGTGACGTGCGGGGACGAAGCTGCCGATTTGCGCCATGAGTACAATGAGGGCGGTTTGCCGCATAAAGGTACTCTTACCCGCCATGTTGGGGCCTGTGATGATGAGGGCGAGGTTCTCGCCGCTGTCCAAAAAGGCATCGTTGGCGACGAAAAGCGTATCTTTCTGCATGATCTCCACCACAGGATGGCGGCCGTCCCGAATCTCGATGACACTGCCTGCGTCTATCTCCGGCATGGTGTAATTCTGCCGGACGGCGGTCTCGGCGAGGGAGGCGAATACGTCAAGTGTCGCGATCTGTGTTGCTGTTTTCTGGAAGCGCACCACCTCGCCAGCGACTTTGTCGTTTAGGGCGCGGAAGAGGTCATACTCCCGGGCTTCCAGCAGGTCTTTCGCGGAAAGGAGCTCCATTTCAAGCTCCTTGAGTTCTTGGGTGATAAAACGCTCACAATTGGAGAGGGTCTGTTTCCGAATATAACCCTCGGGCACAGTGTCACTCATGGAGCGGGGGATTTCGATGTAATAGCCGAACACTTTATTATAGCCGATTTTCAGCTTACGAAGTCCCGTACGGGTCTGCTCCTTTGCTTCGATCTGTGCGAGTGCACTTGTAGAATTTTTCAGCAGATAGCGCAGACGGTCTACCTCAGTGTCATAGCCGTCCCGGATGAAGTTGCCCTCCCGGATGGAGAACGGCGGATCATCTGAGATGGCGTGGGAGATGAGGGACTGCATGTCGGTTAGGAGGTCCATTTCAAATAAGGCTTTGAGGGCGAGGCTCTCTTTGCCTGTGAGGTATTGCTTTAGCTCCGGCAGTTTTGAGAGAGAGAGAGCTAGGGTATGCATATCCCGGGCGTTTGCAGTGCCGTAGACTGCTTTGCTGATAAGACGTTCCAGATCGCCCACCTCGCGGAGCGCAAGCATGACCTCGCCCCTTGTCATGGTGTCGGAAACAAGCTCACTCACGGCTTCCAGCCGCCGTTTGATGGCAACAGGGTTGAGCAAAGGCTTTGCAAACCAACTGCGCAAAAGTCTAGCACCCATGGGCGTTTTTGTTTTATCGAGCACCCAGAGCAAACTGCCTTTTTTCTCCCGGTTGCGCAGGGATTCTGTGAGTTCCAAATTCCGGCGTGTATGGAGGTCGAGTTCCATATATTCGCCTGTTTTGTAGTAGTTGAGGGCATTTAAATGTGCCAAATCCCGCTTTTGTGTGTCGGATAAGTAAGCCAGCAAGCAACCCACGGCAGATGTGACCATGGGAGCAGTTGCGATACCCAGTTCGTCTAGGCTTTTGCCAAACTGTTTCACAACCCGCTCGCTTGCCTGTTCGACTGCAAAACGTTCCTCATCGGTTTGGCAGAGGCAGTCTCTGTTTTGCTTGAAGTAACGCATAATGGTTTGATCTTTGGCGGATGGGATATCCAAAACCGCTTCGGTGGGATTGAACCGCGCAAGCTCATTGACAAGACGATCCGGGATCGTGTCGCCGGTAAAGCAAGTGGCGGACACTTCGCCTGTGGAGATGTCAATAAAGCAAATCGCGCCGTTGTCTGCGCTGAGACAGACGGCTGTGAGATAGGTGGATTTATCCGTTTCCAGCATGGAGTTTTCCATCACCGTGCCCGGCGTGATAACCCGGACGACACCCCGTTCTACGATCCCTTTTGCCTGTGCGGGGTCTTCTGTTTGTTCACAGATGGCGACTTTGATCCCTTTTGCTAACAGCCTTGCGATGTATGCTTCACTGGAATGATAGGGTACGCCGCACATGGGGATGCGGTCAGCTTCGTCTTTCCCTTTGTCTCTGGAGGTGAGGGTAATGTCAAGCTCGGCGGCGGCAAGGCGGGCATCGTCTTCAAACATTTCATAGAAGTCACCGAGACGGAAAAAGAGGATGGCATCAGGGTACTGTGCCTTGATCTCGCGATATTGCCGCATCATGGGGGTATCGGACATGGTGTGTCACCTCGTTTTGGATGGTGTGTTTTGTTTTGCGGGTATTTCGTAGGGGCAGACCTTGTGTCTGCCCTGTCAGCCTTATCAATTCGGGCAGACACAAGGTCTGCCCCTAGGGCATTTCTTCAAACCCTCGAAACACCGCCAAAACGCCTAATTTTTCGTTCTGCTACGTTGAATTTCCTTGAAATGCGCCAGCATTCCTGCGAAAATTCGCCTTGCATAACAAAAAATTATTCATTTTTTCGGCATTCCGCCGGTTTGAAGAAACGCCCTACGGGGTGTCGCGCATTAAACCAGTTTCCCGGTCAAAGACCAAGTAGATGCCGATATAATCTCCACATCGACAAAACTGCCAATCAACGATTCATCCCCCGCCAAACGCACCAGACGATGTCCGTTGGTGCGGGCTTTCAAGGGATATGTTTCATCATCCCCCGTACCGTCAACGAGGACGCGCAAGGTCTTGCCCACATAGGCTTCATGCTTTTGGAGAGAGATACTGTTTTGCAATGCCACCAGACGATCAAACCAGACTTGCTTTTCCCCGCGGGAAACGGGGTCTGGCAGGTCTGCTGCCGGCGTACCGTTTCTGGGGGAGAAGATGAATGTAAAGAGTGCATCAAATCGGACTTTTTTGAGGACGTCCAGCGTGTCCTCGAATTCTGCTTCCGTCTCACCGGGGAAGCCGACAATGATGTCGCCGGTTAAGACAATATCCGGCATATACCTACGGGCGCAGGTGATGAGATCCAGATAACCCTCTTTCGTATACCCGCGATTCATGGCCACTAACACCCGAGAGCTACCCGCTTGGAACGGCAGATGAATATGCCGCGCGGCCTTTTCGCATTTTGCCATGGTAGCAAACAGACGCTCATTTGCGTCTTTCGGATGGCTGGTCATAAAGCGGATCAAGAAATCACCGGGGATGGCGTTGATTTGTTCCAACAGTCCCGCGAAGTCAATGTCTTCCTCCAAGCCCAAACCGTAGGAGTTCACGTTTTGACCCAGCAGGGTAATATCTTTCACCCCATCCGCCACGAGACGCTTTACATCCGCTAAAATCTTATCCGGCGTACGGCTGCGTTCCCGGCCGCGGACGTGGGGGACGATGCAGTAGCTACAGAAGTTGTTACAGCCATACATGATGGAAAGCCAAGCTGCCGGCCCTTCGATGCGATCTTGGGGGAGGTCTTCTGCGATTACGCCGTCCGGGTCTGAGATGTCGAAGATGCGTTTGTTCTCTGTGAGAACGCTGTATAAAAGCTCCGGCAAACGCCAAAGGGCGTGGGGGCCAAAGACTAGGTCTACGTGACGGAATGACTTTTCCGCCCGTTGCACGGTGCTTTCTTCCTGTGCCATACAACCGCAAATGGCAATCCGTTGATCGGGCTTGTCTCTCTTTGTATGGACAAGCGCGCCAATTCTGCCCCAGATGCGATTTGCCGCCGATTCCCGGACGGTGCAGGTATTCAGGATAATGAAATCTGCCTCTTTCTCACAGTCGGTGAATGTATAGCCCATATCCCGCAAATAACCGCGGATGGTCTCAGAGTCCGCCTCGTTCTGCTGACAGCCGTAGGTATCAACCAGAGCCTTGGGCGGCGTGTCTCGTTTTTGGTGCAATGTATAAACATCCCGCGCGATTTCATGCTGGCGGGCGACAGATTCTTGGGGGATTTCGGTTCTCTTTGCCATTTTGTTATTCTCCTATCTGCTATCTTCGACATTTTAACATTTTATTATAGAATTTACAACGTCTATCCGATATAATAACAGGGCAAAAGCAAGACCTTTTTAGAGTGCTTTTCGAGAACGCCCCCTGTCGCCTGCGGGCAGCATCCCCCTCGCAAACGAGGGAGGCGGCCGCCGAAGGCGGTCAGAGGGAGCTCTAAAAGTCATCCAACTGAGAAAGGGACAAACTATGGCAATCATTAAACAACTAGATCCCCACGTGGCGGATCTCATCGCCGCCGGTGAGGTGGTGGAGCGGCCATTGAGCGTGGTAAAAGAGTTAGTCGAAAACGCACTGGACGCAGATGCCGGGGCGATTACAGTCGAAATCCAAGGCGGGGGGCTTACATACATTCGCGTCACAGACGATGGTGTCGGCATGGAAGAGGCGGATGCGAAGCTCTCTTTTACCCGCCATGCAACCAGCAAACTGGAAGTGGGACGTGACTTGGAAGCCATTTCAACCCTGGGCTTCCGCGGGGAAGCTCTCGCAGCCATTTCCGCTGTGAGCCGGATTGACTTGCTCACACGTCAGCAGAATGCACCCGCCGGTGTGAATGTCACGGTGGAGGCCGGACAGGTAACATCGGTAGCGCCTGTCGGCTGCCCTGCTGGGACGACCATGATCGTACGTGACCTGTTTTTTAACACACCGGCGCGTCTCAAATTTATGAAGAGTGACAGAGCAGAGGCGGCGGCGATTACAGCCATGCTTACAAGCATTGCCCTCTCCCATCCCGCCGTGAGTTTCCGCTATATCCGAGACGGAAAGGAAGAATACCACACCCCGGGTGACGGTAATGTCCAGTCAGCGGTGTATACGCTTTTAGGGCGTGATTTTGCCAAGGGATTGATCGAGGTAAAAAGCCAGGACGAGGGTGTCCGCGTGTCAGGCTTTGTGTCAGCGCCTGCTCATGCGCGAGGGAATCGAAGTCAGCAGCATTTTTACGTCAATGGCCGTTATGTGCGTTCCAAACACTTACAGGCGGCCTTGGAACAGGCGTATAAAAACGCATTGTTCACCGGGAAATTCCCCGGCTGTGTGCTCTATCTCACCCTCCCCTACGGCGCGGTGGATGTGAATGTGCATCCAACCAAGACGGAAGTGAAGTTTCTGCATGAGAAGCAAGTGTTTGATGCGGTGTATTACGGTGTACTAGATGCACTGGAGCAAAGCAGCTACATGCCGGAAATCACCCTCTCCCACGGCACAGAAAAAGCCTTGGGAGAGACGAAAAACCCTGTAGGGGCGCACAGTGTGCGCCCGCAGGTTACAACGACAGACGCACATCCGGGTATCCCGCAGATTACAGACACCCCCGTAGGGGCGGGGTCAGCCCGCCCGCACATTGCAGCAACAGGGGAATCTGTGATGCCATCGGCAAAGGGCGCGGACGCGCAATGCGCGCCCCTACGGGTGCAAGCACAGCCATCCATGCCCGGTGAATTACGGGATGAACCCGCCATCCTATATCAAAGCAGCCTAAACCTGCCGGAAACCCCCGTAGGGGCGAACTGTGTTCGCCCGCATGTCACAACAACAGATGTTTCCGTAGGGAGCGATGCCCATACCATACCCTGTGGGGACATCGCCCCGTCTACCCCCCTCACAGAAACGCCGCCGGCAGACCCGGGCGCACAATGTGCGCCCCTACAAGGTGACACAGATATCCCTCCATTCCGCATCGTAGGCGAAGCCTTGGGGACATACATCTTGGTCGAACAAGAGGACACGCTCCTCTTCATTGACAAACACGCGGCTCACGAACGCATCCTATTCGACCAACTCCGGGCGGAGACCTATACGCCCATGGCGCAAACCCTGCTGACCCCGGTTATCGTAGACTTAGGGCCGGAGGTGACGGCGACTTTGGTGGATTACGCGGATGTACTTGCAGAATTTGGTTTTGAGCTCGACCAATTCGGCATGGGGACAGTAGCGCTTCGGCAAGTGCCTGCGTACATTGACCTAGACAATATGGAATCCTTTCTGGCAGAGATTGCCGCGGGACTTCGCCTTGGCAAGTCGCCGGATGTAAGCGCAGTACGTGACGAAGTGCTCCACACCATGGCCTGTAAGGCCGCCATCAAAGCCGGCCGGCGCAGTGATCGGACGGAGCATGAGGCCTTGGCAAAGCGTGTGCTTACGGGTGATGTAAAATATTGCCCCCACGGACGGCCTGTATCGCTGAGCCTTTCGCGGGGACAGTTAGATAAACAGGTGCGGCGGAGTTAGAGTTGTAGGGGACGCACACCGGGCGTCCCGTGTCCCCAATTTGCACTAAAACTAAAAGAGCGGGACGCCCGGTGTGCGTCCCCTACGAGTGCGGAGGAATTTACCTACATGTCTCAAAAATGTATCGTCATCACAGGGCCGACTGCTGCGGGGAAAACGGGGCTTGGGATATCCCTTGCCCAAGCCATTTCCGGCGAGGTAGTCTCGGCTGATTCCATGCAAGTGTATCGCGGCATGGACGTCGGCACGGCGAAGCCCACAGTTGCGGAGATGGCGGGTGTATCCCATCATATGATAGATGTAGCAGAGCCCGGCGAAGCATACAGCGTGGCGCGGTATGTGAAAGAGGCTTCCGCTTGTGTGGACGATATTTTGGCACGGGGGAATGTGCCGATTATCGTTGGCGGGACGGGGCTTTATATTGAATCGTTGCTTTGCGGGCGGGATTTTGCGGAAAATGCGGAGGCGGACGCGCAATGCGCGCCCCTACGGATGGAGTTGTCAGAGCGTTATGACCGCTTGGGCGGGGAGGTCTTGTGGCGGGAGTTGCGGGAAATCGATCCTCTGGCGGCGGGGCGTATTCATGCTAATGACAAAAGACGCGTGGTGCGGGCGATTGAGGTCTATCAGTTGACGGGACAGACCATTACTGCCCACAATGAGACAACACAGGCGATTCCACCACGGTATGAGGCGGTGAAGCTTGCTCTCACAGCAGGGGATCGCGGGGATTTATACCGGCGCATTGACCGGCGCGTGGATGTGATGATGGAGCAGGACTTACTTGCGGAGGTCACGCATCTGCTGGAATCTGGCGTATCTCCGCAAAGTACGGCCATGCAAGCCATCGGGTATAAAGAAATCATGCAATCCATGCAGGGGCTCTGCTCTTTGGAGACGGCAGTGGAGCGGATCAAACAGGAAAGCCGCCGCTATGCCAAGCGGCAGTTGAGCTGGATTCGGCGGGATGAGACCATACATTGGATCACTTGGGACAAAGAGCCCAACTTGTCTGAAGCCTTGCAGGTTTCGACGGAGTTTTGCCGCCGAGCAGGTATAATAAGCTAGAGACGAAGGCAATGCTGGCTCTGTCGAAACAGGTCATGTCCTAAAATAGTTGC